>FLOH01000278.1_pt1 | contig 127380 bp, 190 predicted proteins | sample 756751 | NCBI WGS metagenome assembly FLOH01 (sample SAMEA4026879, study PRJEB14308) | marine metagenome | biome: coastal water; material: water | depth 74 m
TCAGTTGAATTTCCCCTGTACGTTATTCCTGCTATGTCTTTATAATCACTGTCGTTGGCGTACGCTAGTAATATTTCAGAGAATGTAATTTCTCCTTCTCCATGTACTACTATATCAATAAACGGATATTTAAGAAAGAAGTCGCCCAGGCGGTCCGTGTTTGGAATTTGTGGGCCACCAAACACAACGAGACATTCAGGGTGTTTACGTTTAATTAGTTTCGCTACTGCCAACGACATTTCAAAATTCCACACATAAGTAGAAAAAGCTACTATGTCAGGGTCGATTATTTGTTCCACAATGCGATCAGGATCTTCTCTAATGATAGTAAAAGCATTGTTTTTTATCTTGTCGGTGATTCTTTGAAATGTTTTGGCATACGCCCATAACATACCAAGCGAGTATGGCAAATATATATTGTTGCCATACATAAAACTAAACTGAAACATGTATAGGTTGGATTTTTTTTCTTGTGCGCGCATAATAGGTGTTATAGGTAGTGTATGGTATTTATTTTATATTTATTTTATATTTATTTTAGTCGTAAAAAAGCCCTATCGAAATGAAAAACAATAGGGCTTACCTTGACACTATATCAAGGCGGAGAGACTAGGCAGTTTCTGTATTTCTACATAACTTACTGCCCAAAGTTATTTACATCATACCTGGCATACCGCCCATGCCGCCCATGCCGCCCATGCCTGGGGCGCCTGCTGGAGTTGGCGCTTCGGTAATCATTGCTTCTGTTGTAATCATAAGACCTGCAACTGATGCCGCGTACTGCAACGCAGAACGTGTTACTTTCGCTGGATCTAAGATACCCATTTCAAACATATCGCCGTATTCACCAGTGCTTGCATTGTAACCGTAGTTGCCTGTTTCAGCTACAATTTTATTAAGTACTACGGACGCTTCGCCACCTGCATTTTCTACAATTTGTCGAAGCGGTGCTTGCATTGCTTTAGCCATAATCTTTAACCCAACTTCTTGATCGTGGTTATCAACCGTAAGCGACATTAAGTCAGCTGATGCACGAACTAAAGCAACACCGCCACCAGGAACAACACCTTCTTGAACTGCCGCTCTAGTTGCGTGTAATGCATCGTCGATTCTGTCTTTCTTTTCTTTCATCTCGACTTCAGTCATTGCGCCAACTTTAATTACTGCAACACCACCAGAAAGTTTAGCTAAACGTTCTTTTAACTTCTCTTTATCGTAATCAGATACGGTTGTTTCGACTTGTTGTTTAATTTGCGTAACACGACCTTCGATATCTGCACTGTTGCCGTCGCCGTCGATAATAATTGTGTTATCTTTTTCAACAACTACACGCTTAGCAGTACCTAGATGTTCCAATGTAACGCCTTCTAAAGTTAAACCAACTTCTTCTGAAATTACAGTACCTGCAGTTAATGTAGCAATATCTTGCATCATAGCCGCACGTCTGTCGCCAAAGCCTGGTGCTTTAACAGCAACTACTTTAACGATACCACGCATATTATTAACAACTAGTGTTGCTAGTGCTTCGCCTTCTAAGTCTTCGGCAATAATAAGTAATGGACGATTTGCTTTACTAACACCTTCCAATGTCGGTAATAAATCACGAATGCTAGAAATCTTAGAATCACATAACAAGATAAATGGATTATCTAGTTCTGCTGTCATTGAGTTTTGGTTAGTAACAAAGTACGGAGATAAGTAACCTCTGTCAAATTGCATACCCTCTACAACATCTAATTCATTTTCAAATGAAGTACCGTCTTCAACTGTAATAACACCGTCGTTGCCAACTTTTTCCATTGCTTCTGCAATAATGCTACCAACAGAGTTATCTGAGTTTGCAGAAATAGTACCTACTTGAGCAATTGCATTTGTATCAGAACATGGTGTTGATAACGTCTGGATGTTTTCAACTGCGTGTGCTACTGCTTTATCAATGCCACGTTTAAGGTCCATTGGATTCATGCCAGATGCAACTGCTTTCATGCCTTCTGTTAAGATTGCTTGTGCAAGTACTGTAGCAGTTGTTGTACCGTCGCCTGCATCGTCGTTGGTTTTAGATGCAACTTCTTTAACCATTTGTGCACCCATATTTTCAAACTTACCTTCAAGTTCGATTTCACGTGCAACTGTTACGCCGTCCTTTGTAATTACTGGACCGCCAAATGCTTTATCAATAACAACATTTCTGCCCTTTGGACCTAATGTTACTTTTACTGCTTCTGCTAGTACGTTTACACCGTCTAGCATTAATGCTCTGGCATCTGTGCCAAATTTAATATCTTTTGCGCTCATATTTTATTTCCTTTAGTTAATTACTGCTACGATTTCTTCTTCTTGCATGATAACGAAATCTTCGTTATCTACATTTACTTCTGTGCCTGCGTGTTTATTAAATAACACTACATTGCCAACTACTACATCTAGTGCTTGTAGTTCGCCATTGTTATCACGTGTGCCATTGCCTACTGCGACAACTTCTCCGCGACTTGGCTTTTCAGTTGCTGTTCCTGGAATAATGATTCCACCAGCAGTTACCTGCTCTTCTTCTGCTCTGCGTACTACTACGCGATCATGTAAAGGTTTTAACTTCATTTTAGTCTCCTGTTGTTTAAAGTATTATATATCTTACTACGTTATTATAGTGAAAATTTATAATAACCTAGGTTTGATTTAATGTACATTTAACCGTTTTTATTTTAACGGTAACGGCTGTTTAACTCAATTGCATAATCAAGCAATGCTAATGGACTGTCATCTTTGGCAAACTCAACAAATGCTTTTGTATCCTTTGGAAAGCATGCGCCACCAAAGCCGTACTGACCATCCGGGCCAGGAACTTGTAAATGCGAGTTGCCTATACGTGGGTCCATACTAACTAGTTCGGTTAGTGTATCAAACGATGAGCCTGGATGTTTGTTAAATAGATGGAATAATTCATTAAAGAATACAACTTTCATTGCTAGGAATGAATTAATAGTGTATTTAACAAAGCCTGCAGTAGTTATATCAGTAAACCTAACTTGTTTAATATTACAAACATCTTTAAATATTTCGTACCAGAACCTACCATTATCGCCGCCAAATACTGCAAAATCTTGATTTAGGAAATCTTCATTAGCGTTGCGTGCTAATAAGAATTCAGGCGAAAACGTAATATTAGTTTCTGTTATGTTTGATAGTGTTTCGATGTCAGTGGTTGACTTAATTAGAATAGGAACTGTTGGGTTATAATACCGAATACGTTCAATATAATATGTAACTAATGAATCATCGCATTTGCCTTTACTGTCTGCTGGTGTGGGAACGCAAATAACCACACCGTCGGTATTAATGTATTTAATTGGATCGCCAGCTTCGCCTTTTGGTGGGTCAATTAACAGTATTCTGTACTTGGATTCTAGTGCATTTATAACTGCATTACCGACAAATCCAGTTCCAATCACAGTGAACTGACTCTTTTCTGTTATATCTTTCACTTACTTTCGTCTAGAGGGCCCATATCATTGATATTATATGCGTCGACCGAAAAGTTAGTAACCAATTCAAAGTTGGCGGGCAAATTGTCTATATTTCCTAGTGAGATATCATGCTCAATATCTCTGCCAGTTGCATTAAAAATGATATCGCTTATTGTTTTGTTGAATTCTGAATCCATGTTAACCTCTTATATAATTACTTAATTATAAGCAGGTTAAATGTTATAAATTTATCAATGTAACCGTTGTTGTATTTCTAGTTCATCTTTATTTTTTACATTGTATTGTTCCATAAATGTTTTATAAAGTCCCCCTTCCAAGCAGTACGCCTCTAACTCCCATGGAAATTCATCTTTGCATTTGTCGTTGTACTCGATTCCTTTCCACGTACGGCAGTACTTGGTATTGTGTGTTTCTACTAATTCGTTTTTAACACCCTGTTTTACATGAACCATTTCGTGGCATACTGTTTTAATTAGCTCGGGCATTGATAGGTTGCTGTTGATTGCAATTTCGAAATTGTTACCGTGGTTGTGTTGACACCATCCATTTGGCGTAGTGAGTAGGTTAGTATCGTTCAAACTAACGAATATGTCAGCCTCGTACTGTGGGATTAGTTTATTGTAGCAGTACTCAATTACACTATAAACTACTTGTTGCTGGATATTGCACTTACCCTCTACATAAACTACCATAAACTCCTCTAATTCACGACATAAAAAATGCTTGTAAAGTTTCCCTTACAAACATATTTATATTCCCCTCAAGTTTATCTTTATAACTTAGTTACTTAGGCGCTACACCTCTTACTTTTGTATCGCCGTATTGTGCTTTTGCTTGAATCATTGCGGTTTGTGCTGAGTCAGCACCTGGAATAGTTACGTACTGAAAGTAACCCTCTCTTAATTCTACATATGCTTTCCAACCATTATCTGCGTGTCCCATACCGTACTCCTTTTTATTAATGTTTACCTACATTATAACCTATATAACCAATAATAGCAATACGGTTGACGTTAAAAAACCCCAATTAAGGGGTTTTACCTAAATTAAAGGATTTTATGCAACATTTTCTTTAGTTTGAACAACAGCATTGTAGATGCTACCTTCAGTTGGGATACGGTCTTCTGCCCAATTATGATCAAAGATTTCATCTTGTTCTTTTAGTTGATCATGAAACGTTAGTGGTGCATTGTCTACCATACCACCGCCTGCCAATTGATTATGCTGATGCACAACTAAATGATTCAAGTGTGGTACTTTACGTGCTGCACAGTAAATATCCAAAATACGTAAGTATCCAGGTATTGCTCGCTGATGAATGCCAAAGAGTTGACCTAACTCTTTGTATGTCATTGTTTCTTGTTTTTGTGCAAGTAACTTCAACACGGGTAAAAATGTTAATGCTACTGGTACTTTATCTACAAGTTTGTTGAAGTCAACTTCAACTGTTTTTTTACTATTTTCCATTTCTCTCCTCATTTAATTAAGAAATTAACTATACATTATTGTGTAGCGTATTCCGGATTATACTGAAGAATAAATAAATTGCAACCTTTTTTTCAAGAAAGGTTAGATTAGTACCTAGGTAAATTACAAGTGAATTATTTTAATTAAGAAATTGTTTCAAATAATTCGTTCATTTCGAACGCGTCATTTACTTTCTTGAGGTTTGTTGTTATACAGGCAACTTCATCCTTATTATTAAGTGCAGGGAAGTTATTTCCAGTATGTACTATAAATGTTCCACGGTTAGTAGCAGTAACTAAAAAGCATTGTTCGCCCTTCATATGATCAATCTTCATTGCACGAAGATTATGGCTGTTTGGACTAATACTCATATTACAACTTGTGCGTTTGCCTGTTATTGGATTTGTTTCTGCCTTTAAGCGTGCTTTTAAGCGTGGTAGCATTACTACTGCATTATTAGAAAATGCAACAGGCTTAATTTCAAAATGGCCATCCTTAATAGCATTAATAATATTAAACTGAAATGAATTTTCACCGTCTGGATATTCCAAAACTCCGCCGTTTAATAACTTGCTTGCTGGAACATTTACGTTAAGTATATGACTGTCGGCCATTACAGTACCTCGCCTAACCACATACACACAGCAACGACGAATAACAATCCTATAGGTAACCGTATAAAACACGTGCGAAAATTACATATTTGTTTGTACATATTCATATCCATTAACGTTAAAAGTTAACAAATTATAACGTCGATAAACCTAAGGCTATATGTTTTTGCGAAATATTTTACCGTTTATCTCAATCCGGCGTTTTGTAATAGATTATGCAGTGATTTACCACCGAACATATCAACCTGTTTGCCGTAATCCTTTGGAATATCAAGTACGTAGTAATCGCCCATAACACCAATTGCTTTAGTGCCACGAAGTTGATAATTTTCATCTGCAAGCCACGCATTGATATTGTTTACTAATTTATGTTCGTACTCATAATCACTAATACCAACGTTAGATGTGTCTGATTTTATGTATTCCAATGCACGTACAATGTCATACGGGTTAATATCACCGTGTGCATCAGTTACTATACGTCCAAATTCAAGTGCTGTTACTCTAATTTCCATTGATTTCATCCACTGCACGTTTAAATTCATCTGCGGTTACATAATCGTAAGCACTTAGTTGTTGAAACCAGTCAGGCGTGTTTGCAGTAGTGCCGTGTGGATCTGTAATGTGGTGTATAAGTTTTCTGCTATCGTCATCTTCTTCTATTTCGGGATCGTACGTGTATCCTTTATAAGAAACATGTTCTAATGCATTATTATTAAAACTTTCGTTAACGCCTTCCAAACGTGGGCTATCCTGTTTACTGCTTTGCGGTGCAAAGTGCTGTAAATTGTTTGTTTCTGTGTTATCCCACGTGTATATGTACTCGCCGTGGCCATCTTTAACAAACATGTAGTACTGTGTGCCAAATGCCCATACACCTGCGTGCGCTTTGTATCCTGGTATTGTATCTTGAAAGTCAACTACTGCATCTCTTAGAACGGGAACGCCAAATTGTCTAACTAGCCCTGAAACGATATCCATGGACTCTTCGTGTCCATCGACGAGTGTAGTTAGGTAATCGATATCCTTTACGTCTTGTTCTCCAAATGCATTAAACACTCTGCGCCCTAAGTTACGAACCACACCCAATGACATAGTATCCAATTCTATAAGTCTGTTCCATTCAACATCGTGAATGCGTTGTACTATTTCTGTTGTTTGCGCATTAGCGGGTGCATTAATCGCTATATCAGTTGTATTGATGTCGTCATCTTGTCCCAATGATAATGTAGGTTCATGTGCTAACTGTGGTGCATTTATTTCTAAATCACCCCAATCATCATCCATATCCGATTTGCCCATTTTCTGCTTAATTCGATTTAAGTCAGGCATCGGAACTGCTTTATTCAATGTTGCCTTCTTCTTACTGTGCTTACGTGTACTAGCAGTTGGTGCTACTACAGGCTCACTACGTTTAGTTGATTGAACTTGGGTGTCTACAGTGCCTTGGAATATTTTATTATCGACTTTGGGCTTAGTTTTTGTCTTAGTTTTTGACTGTGTGCCTGCTTCGTTAACGAATTCAGCCCACTTATGCCATGCTTCTGCGATGTTTAATTTCTTATCAACAGTTTCTAGTGTGTTTATTAAGGTTCGAAAGTCTTGTCCGTGCATTGTATTTCCAAATGTTGTAATTTAGTATATTTATGCTCTATACAGTCATTGACTGCATTGGTTTCGTTGTATTATACGCAAACATAGTACCGCAGTTAGTGTTAGCGTCCTTGCTAATCTCTATATGGATATTTCTGTTTGGATACTTATCTACAATATACGAATATAACAGATTACTCTGATATTCACATGAACGCTTCTTCATAATTGGGTACTTGTTAAGAAACCCAGTGAATTCATTATAATCTATGTCATGATTATCGTGACGTATTTCAATCCACACTGTGAAAAAGTATTTTCCGTTATTGAACTTACACCAGATAGTTCGATCAGCGTGTTGGATGATGCGCTCTGCTATTTCTGCTCTTGCTTGGCTAACTTGGTTATTCATTACGCAACTGCAAATAAACTATTAAACTGCGTGTCTGCTGACACCTTTGCCTGGCCCGATAATGGAATGTTCTGTAAAAATATTGCATGTTTATCGATAATTTTTAATGCATCTTCTTTAGTTTTTGCATCAAACACCTGTTCGGCAACATCATTAAATGAAATTTTAGTAAAGCGTTCGTCTATTAAGAATTTGCAGTTAGCACCTGCATCGATGCGCCTATTTGCTTCTTGTACAGCATTAATCTGTTGCCACACGTTATTAGCCATAATAAGAATATAACTCGGTGTATCCCACGATGTTTTACTATTCGTTGGATAATTATGATTTCTTACACAGACATCACTAATGCCAATTCTATCCGATACTGGATTGCGCAAGAAATTATCGTAAAAATCAGCAATATTACGTGGATCATTTGTTAACGATTTATCGTCTATTGCACGCTGTGTTGTTAAGTTCCAGTTAGCTCTGTCTTCTGTATTTATATCAGTGTATATAGAAGCATTCACTGTGCTTAAAAACGGCGATGCACTATCTAAACTAAATGTGAAGTTTTTATTATGTGTTTGTCTAATTAAACGTTGCATTTGCGTAAGTGCTACGGCCCAATGAACACGCCCTACGCCCAGCACATGAATCCAATCCCGTTCTCCTTCCTCTAGTAGTCCATCGTATATTAAGTGTACGACTAATTCTAGCATAATTTTTAAGTCACGCGACGATTGTCCACCAAATGCCCAACCGCTAAACGGATAATGCTTAACCTGATTGTACCAATTAAATACTTCTGCGTGCGAGTTACCCTGCACTACATTTAAAAATTTAGTATCATTTTCTTTATTTTGCATAAAGTAATCATTATTAAAACATGTTGCTTTAATTGCATCTTGAAATGAATGTATACCTACTTTATCTGCCACTTCTGGGTTTGTATATGTCCACGATGGAATATCAAGTACCATCGAATAATCAGAAACATTACATAACCAATTTAATAATGTTCCGCGTTTCTTTTCCGCCTTTTTACACAATGGATCTGCCCAACTACCTTCCCATCTGCCTTTGCCAATTTGGAATCCACCAGAGTCAGCAAGTAATGTAGTATGCGAACCTCTTTTATGGACCATTTCCTCTGATTTTAAATTTTTTGTTAAATCGAGCTGAGCATGTCCTGCGCTATATAGTCCCCAATCATATGTGTACACTGCATCTTTGTCATTTCTAAAAAAGTTTAAATCATCTATTGTATCCATTGTAGATGGTTTGCGTTTTTTAGCCGCTAGCGTAGATGTATAAGCGCCACTAATTGCAGGTAAGTAAATTGCATAATCACTTTGCGTAGCGGTTAGGTTGTTTGTGGTACTATGTGTTTGTTTAGGCATTGTTTCCATTAATTTTTATCAGTAAACGAATTTTACATTTATATATGACTTTGAAAAAACGTGTTTAACCTTTTATGTAGTTTTAGGTTAAAGCTTTGTATCACACAAAAGGTCTGTTGTAAGTTCTTGTAGTTTTTTCACGGATGAATTTATATCACTTGCTACGTGGTTAGGATTTTCTAACAAATCGATACGTTTGTTAATATGTTGTAATTCGGATGTTAGTTCCGATAATATTTTGGTGAATTTATCAGCTAATTCAACTAATGCTTCGCCTCTGTCGCATGATTTCATAATTAAACATTTCCGTGATGGTTGGTGTTCGGGGTTTTGTTATCAGATGTCTGCGATACTAATGAATCGTATTTTTCTTTAAGTTTGCGGTATTCTTTCTCTATTTGGATGCGCAGACGTCTTTCTTGTTGCAATGTTTCTTGTAAACTTAATTTCATTATAAATCGATGTCCTTTTCGAATTCGGTTAAGCGTCGAATAACTGAACGCAACTCTGTAACTGTTAGCCAATTGTCTGTAAAGAAACTCATGCTGTCGTGTATCTTGCCAAACGCATTGCCAATTTGCACCAATGTACCCAATGTTATTAGCCCTGCAAAGTATTGTGGAGCACTAACTAAGTACGGTATTACTACGCCTGCTTGGAAATATAAATTCTCCCATAGCGAGTAATACTTGTAGTTATCGTACAATTTATAATAGTTATACTTCAAATCGCTGAACTGTTCAAAAAGATGTTCTAGCTCGTGCGAATCTTTACTATCTTCACAACGTACTAATGATTTTCTGAACGCGGCTTCTATCTTTTGGTTATTGTATTCTAGTTGAGGCAACTTCCGTCCTACTAGCACCGACACACCAAGTCCACCTATACTAGCAACTAATGCAATCCACACAAGGTAACCGGGAATATCAAATCCGGTGCTTAATTCCCACAACACAGGAATAAAGAATATTAATATCATTATCGCTTTAAGTAATCCTTGGCCTAAAGACCAAACATAAGCAGAAAATTTTAATGTGTCTTCCTGAATACGTTGCGATGCACCCTCTGTGTGACTATCCATGTATTTCCATTTAGGAAGGTACGAATAAGTTATTGCTTCGCGCCATCGAAAACTGTATCTATTTCCTAAGTACGAAATGTACGTATACAATAAGATTGCAAGTAGTGCCAACGGCACAAACCCCCATGTAGTTACATCCAACAGCATAAAGTCGCCACGATTAACAAAACTTTCCAAGAAAGCATCGTAGTCTTTATTCTCTAAACTATCGTAGAATACCTTGTACCAATCATTAAACTGTCTAGTTAAGTACGCAGAAAACGCAACCAAGATTGATAGAAATCCTAACATACTCCAAGCATAAACTCGATAATGCCCACTTTTAAAAAACGAACTAATCATTTATAATTTTCCTATTATCTTTGTTAAGTGGAAAGAACTCAATGCAGTTGAGTGTTAATTTTAGAGGAGGCCATATAGGACACCCGTTGCCGTGCGATTTGTTACAGTCTTCGCAAAGTTCACGTGGTGTTTTTATTACCATTCCGTGTTCCACATGTCAGCTTGCATGGCGTTAGTTTTGGGCGGGCTATAATACTCTTCGCAAGACTTATCACTCCAATCACCTGCTATGTCAGCGTATGATTTACTAATATCGCTGTAATACTTGTGCAACGTTACCTGAACTTGTTCCCAGGTTAATGCGTACATTTCGGGATTTTCTATTTCTTCTGTTGTGCTAGCAAAAAAATCGCGAATAACAACGTCGGCATCGAACCCGTACTCTATTGTAAAGTAGTCATTGGGCTGTTTGCACGTTTCCATTAGTATTCCTTGTTCTGGCTTTCTATCTTGTGTAAAGAATAACTCTGCTTACTTGCTTCTAAAACAGCATCTATTTGTCGACAAAATGTCTTGTGAATACCTTCTAACTCTTCGCGCATACGTTTTTCATTTTCGTACATTGTCTTATAGCTTGGCTTGGATTGAAAAGGCATTACCTTTTTTATTGCTTGTTTGATATTATTTAACATCGTCTTTTTTCTCCTCTTTACTGATTACAAAAGATCCTTTTTTAGATTTGCGTTTTTTGTCGGATCTGCATCCCTTCCAATACGTACAGTGGAAGATAGAGAACACAACTATCATTAACACTATTGCTATTTGTTCAAAAAATGTCATACTCTGTACCTCGCTAATGGATCGATGTCATAAACCACATTAGTTGGCTTACTTTGTTCCGATAATGCTATGTTAATTTCCGTCAACAAGACATCAACTAAGTCAATAGCTGTCTTTGTGTTTTTTAATTTAGGATAATGCAAATCAGTGATGGTGGCACCAAGTGTTCCTTCTGCATCAGGCGGAGAGTTGTAGTGTTCGATGTATCCTTTTAGTTTCCCAATGGATGCTCTGTACGTTTTGTTTAACGCTTGCTTAGCGGCTAAATGTGTATTGAACGAAGTGAGTTGCTTGTTACTATCTAGCCAGCTTCCCTCGAGTGCATTGATACGATCGGCTATATCTGTATTCTGCGTGTACGTGTCTACGATACTCTCGACATATACTCCGTTAGCAATAATAATATACACAACTGTATTGGCATCTTCGGGAAATGCATATTCAAGTCTGTTATCGACTTCTTCTGCTAATTCATATAAGACCTGTACACCAAATGAGGGTTGGTTAATTACATCGCCTACACGCCAAGTATCCAATACGTTCTCAAAACGTTTAGTTTGTACCTCGTGTGTTGTATTGTTGTAATTAACAACAAAGGAATCGAACATTCCCATATCTAACCTCTTATATAAATTTAACCTACATTATATAGGTTACTCGAAGTTAATTATGCGATGTTCAACCGTTTAGGTTATTTTGCAGAAACTATTTTCTTTTCCTTTGCGCGTTGGTATTTCTCGCGCGATTTGATGCTAATCTCTGCTTTGTTTTTTTGATACAGTTCTTTTCGCTTGGCACTAATCTCTTCTTTATGTGCGTGGTAGTATCCCAATGCCATTAGTTTATTATGTTCGTGATTGCGTTCTCTGTACTCTTTGATAACTGTATCTTTGTTTTTAAGGTAGTACTTGCGCGCTTGTTCTTTAACAGCTTCTATGTTTTGTTGTCGGTACTCTTTGTTTTTTGCGGATATTTTTTCTTTATTTTTCTCACGCCACTCTTTATTCTTAGCGGCAATTTTTTCTTTATTTTCCTGATAGTACTTGCGCTGTTTTTCGTACGCTGGATCTAGTATTGTCATAACTTACACCAAATCTAATACCATCGCATGCTCGCGACTATCGGTAGTTTCAATCTTCTTTACTAACTTTTTGTCTTGAATTGATAAAATACCGCGTTTAATTGTGGATAACGAAAGATTGTTAAAGTACGCTTCATTAGTAATATCAGTGATTCGTGTACTGTTACGACAAGCAATAAATTCCAACATTGCTCGTTCGTTGTCATTAAGAACGCCCTCAAATCCCAGACGTTTTTCAAGTTGTCTAATATTTTGTCTCTTTTCGAATAATTTCTGAAATTTAATTGCTTTAGTTGTACTCATGTTTCTCTCCTTTATTAAAATTTATCAACAACTGTCCAGTTGTTGCCTACTTTGCAAATAATGCCTTGGTGCGTTTGCACATCATTGTTTACAAACTTGTTGCCATAGAACCACTTACACGTAGTTCCGTTGTGCAAGAACATACTCGGAAAGTCCGGATGTTCTCTAAATAATTCCAATTTACCACTAAATCCAACTGCACCAGCGTCGAACTTCTGGTTATCGTCGCACGTTTCAATTACTTGCTGTTGGATGTTATTTCCTATCTTTACTGTATCTTGTTGCACGACACATTTTGCAAATGCAGTATCATATGTAAACAGTAAGGCAAGTAGCACAAATGGCCAACCCAACGCCCCTATTAAAAATTTTTGCATATCAGTCATAGCATTTGTCCCTTAATTCAGTTAATTGGTAATCAACCAACCAGTTTCTACGTTCGGTTAATGGACGATAGCCAATTGCTACCATTCCCCACAAACTAACATCTGCTTTGGAGCGTCGCTGGCCTTGTAAAAGCATAACCTGCTCCTGTTTGTGTTCGCAATCAATCTGAAAGTAATTCAAGTCTTGCTCCGTTAATACTACTACTGAACGTTCGGGTGCATAAGGTATAGTTCCACATCCAGTTAAACTTGCACTAACTAGTAGTATTGCAAATGTACTTAAAGCGCCATTTGTGATACTTAATTGCTCTTTGGTCTTGTGCATATGCATCCTCATTAGTAAACATGCCACGATCTTGCTTTGTTTGGTAGTCTAACCAATCTAAGATTGCACGTTCATTTGCGCAGTCCCTTGGCATAGTAGTTACTGCTGACGGAATGTTACGATCGTTATAAACCGAACATCCACTTAGCAGTACCAAACTTGATAAAATCGCAATCTTGAACATAACTAGTTAAAGTTCTTTGTGCCAATAGCATTAACACGTTCAATCTCTTTATCTAAGTCATTAAGTTGCTTGTTTAGACGTGCCTTTGCGGCTTCGGTAACCTTCTTCTTTTCTGTCTGCTTGCTCATTAGTAGTGTTTGTTCTACAGGAAACGAAATCATAGCGTAAAAGCGATAATACTTGCCCTCTGAGTGCATTTCTGTTTCGATTACTTTGTAGCCTGCCATGTTTGCTTCTGCAACTACCTTTCTAACAACTTGGTCAATGTTATCAATTGACACTTCACTGTTAGTTTCAACAGTTTGCTTGTTAGTTAGACTACTAACTAGTGCATGAATCTGGTCTGCTAGTTGCGAGTGAGCGTGTAACAATGCTTTATCGCGTGCTCGTGCCATACTTGTACTTTTTGCAGTACCTGTAACGAACAACACACCGTCTTTACTTTCGTTTGGCTCTGCGAACCAATCGGGTGCTTTGTCAATTGCGTATGCAACGTGTTCAACTTCATTAGTAGGCGGTGTAGAACTACATCCTACTAATCCCAATGCAATAACACTTGCTACTGCTAGTTTAATTTTACTGTTTTTCATAATGTTTCTCCGCTTTAACAGATTTTAAATCCGTTACTTTCTGCACAAAATTGTGCAAATTCTTTAACATTATCCACATCAAATGAATAATTAGTTTCCCAATTCTTTTCTTTGCCAATTGGAATACCTGCTTTTCTAGTACGTTCAGAATTACACACATTACAATCGCCTTGTACATTATCATCATTTCGTGTACCGGTTCCACTGCAAAATTTACACGTTACGTACGGTAGATTTTCAATTCGACGTTTGTACGCTAAATTATATGATTGCGTTCTATTCGCTCTTAATTCTTGAAATAATGTTTTACTAATTGTATTTGCTTCGATGTCGGAAATAGCATATGCATCGTTATAAAGACCTGCTTCGAGTTCTTTGTCACTTAAATTACAAGTTTCTGCAACATAAGTCCATAATGGTTTCCAGTGCCAAACGTTATTTCTGAAATAACTATCTTTTTTGTTTCCGTAAACATCAAACCCCATGTGCTTCTCCTAATTGTTTTTCATCGTCGAGTATTTGCTGTTCCATTTCCTCGATTTCTGTATCAGTTGGGATAATCCCCAACATACCAAGTCTTGTTGCAATTACATGACTATTATTACAATCATCGCAACAGCGACCTTCGCTCTCTACTGGTTCAGGATTATTCCCATAACCGAAGAAAATTCCTTTACATATACAACAAACGTGTTTTTCGTCTGACATGCTATGCCTCGTGCGGCACCGAACATTCTTGAATTGCAAAGAATTCAGAATACCCAGTTGTGTACTTGTCTTGGTCTTGCTGTTCGGGGTACATAAATTCTCTATGCGGGTTTCCCTGCTCACATTCTTTCCAACCATGCTTATATTCTTGCGTTTTGTCGCTTAACCAAAGTTCTCTTTTTTCTTGTATTGATGTCATATCATCTTCTCCTAGTAAATAATGTCTTGAACGCATTCGTAAACAAACTCTGAGTCTTCGTTTAACGCATCTAGTTCATCGTCTGTTAATTCTTTCTTACTGCCTATCCATGTAGCTGAAATAATACACGAATCTTCAAATTCCGGATATTGCGTTGGATCATAATCAATTTCTACATCGCAGACATCGTTGGTATTAATCGCAATCTTTTTCAATTGATTAAATGTTTTATGTGCTTCTGGACTTAATGCATACATTTAGACACGCTCCGCGCTTGGACAGATGCGTCGTGCTTGATGTGCATCCATTTTGTATCTAGAACCTGTACTAATTTGTTCTACGATATACGGATATTTTCTATTACGTGACTTATAGCCAATGAACCTAACGTTACCGAGTGTTTTACTAACACCACGTTCATTGAGTTTTAGTGAGATATTATCTAGTTTAGCAAACATATCAAATGCATCAGCAGATGCTGATCTAACTACACCATTTGCATCTGCTAGTGTTGCAGTTAATTTAATAGTTGCTTCGGATGCACTAAAGCTAATGTTACCAACATTAAAGTGTACTCCTGATTCTGCCCTGTACCTCGACAGCACTGCGTCCAAATCTTTACGCAAGTCCTGTAAGTTTGCTTTAGTAAATTCAACTGCTTTAAACATATCCTATCTCCTTAATTAAATAATACAACTTAATTTTTTATTAAGTATGTGTGTATTATAACCTATAAAGTCAGAACGGTACAACTAATTTTAAAATTAGTTCTGAATTATTTTTTAGAGTGTTGTTTAGCTAGATTTGGTACGATTTTGTTCAGGTGTTCCCAAACTTCAGGTACTACGTGGTCGATAATAAACGTATCAGGTACATCCATGTCGTGTTGGCTTGTTATTTCATTAATGTATTGGTAACATGCACATTCCATCTTAGATTGGAACCTTTCGTACATACGTTGCTTATCTTTTATAGTCATTGCTTTGCTTTGTTAAAGTTAGGTGTGTAAGAGCGTTCTGTTTTAATCCATTTACCTTGTTCTTCGTCGAAATAACCTTTGTCGGATTCAATGTGCTGTAGTACTTCTTCCATAATGATATTTGGGTTGTATCCTGCCTTTTTCATAGCACCTGTAGCAAATACAATTATATCTGCTAGTGCGTCTAGTTTCCCTTCTACATCATTGGCACGTAAACCTTCTGACAATTCTTCAGCAATAAAACTAAATTCCTTTTCCCAATTGGGCGTTTTTAAAAGATTTCGCTTTGCGTTAAATTCTATAATTCTATCAAATATTGTCATAACTAATTCCTTATGCATTACTGACATTAATGCATAAGGAATTAGTTATGTAGTTAAAATCAATGTACCTTATATCTCGCGCATTGTCGTTTTTTATAAATTTGCAATAATACAAGTCGTAGTATTCACTAATTAGCTCAACGTTGCATTCATTTACAATAGATAAACAATGGCTAATAAACTTATCTTTATCAAAATATCATCGTATGGTAGGTCGTGCCATGTACTGCATTGTGTGAATCTATCAAGAAACGCCCGATCGCTATAATATCCCACCGGAACTGTTATTACAACATAAGATGTAGCAAATGGTATCTGAGCAATCTGATCGTATTGCGGAGTTTCGAAACAATGCGAGCAATGTATATAACGGTTTGCATAATCGGCATCATATAATCGTTCAGGCGACCAATTAAAATAACCATCTATATGCGCTGGTCCTATTATATTATTATTCTCTAGTGCAGACTTATAAACAATCAATCGTTCGTTTAGTGTAGTACACTTTAAAGATGAATCAGCAGTATTTGTTGCTAACGTGAGGCAATTTTTTACAAAATTGCCTCTTGCATTAGGTGGAAATAAAATCGTTACATTACGTGCATTGTTGTTAAACATTTGTATTATCTTTATCCAAAGTAAGTTGCTAGTACAGCGCCTAATATAAATGATAAAGTAATACTTAATATGAAGTATATTCTACAAAGTTCTTTTTGTTTGTGTGTCATATTGTTATTTTATAATAGGTTATATTCAAGATACAGTCAGTTGTACCTAAATTGTAGTTTTGGTTAAGTCCTGGGCTGGAGTAATATTTCATCAACGCCTGACCTATTTTTAATTGTTTTGAATACATAATCAGATATTAGTGTCAAGTCAATCTCGCTACTATCTTCGTCTAGATTATGTGTGATATTACTGCGAATATAATACAGAATTTTGTCTTTTGTTATTAAGTCATAACAATGTTTTCCAATGCAAGTAGACATTAGTTAAAGAAATCTCTTAGTTGTTCGTCTGCTTCATTGCTACTCGGTGTATGTGGTTCTATGTGATCGATAGACATTTGGTCCAATCTGTGAATAACTTTCTTAATTGATAGGTCTAATTGTGTTAATTGAGTATTTAATTGTATTAGTACATTCATTTCTTCTGTGGTCATATCCTATTCTCCGTTATTTTTTTAATATCCATAATTCAATTTGGGGCGTAGTTACAAGACATGTAAAGATAATAAGTAAATTGGACGCTTAGGCAATTTGCCGTCTTTGTCAATTTACTTATTATCTTTACTTATCATAACTTAACCATCTTTGCTTATATTCTTAAAATCTAGAACCTGCCATGCCATTAACCCTACGAAAATTAATAGCGTGAACTTCATAAAAATTACAGTATCCATTACTTACTCCTCTTGATAATTAATTCAACACCTGCCTCAGCAAACATAATCTTTACCAGTTAGCTGAATAATAAACTTTCTTGCCTTCGCTAATATGTTTCTTGGCTTGCTTTAATAGTTTTAAATCATCGTCGATGCGCTCTTTCGTAAAAACAGATTCCCCAAAAAAGAACCCACTAGTATCAGGCAATGCATTCATTATTACCTTAAAAATTGCTTCATCTAGAATTTCCTCGGACAATTTAAAATCAACGCAATTCATATTGCCCTTCCAACCTGCATCATTCCATTTTTGCTCAAAAAATCCATGCAAGTTAGGATGCTTACGCCAATAAGCAATTTCTTCATGTGGTATTGGGTCCAAGGTTGTTTTTGATGTATTTGAATCTAAATACAGTGACATATCTAATCCCATTATCTTACTCCCGTTTATATAATGTGTTTGCAAAAATTATAACATATTATAATCATACAAAAACAAAAAAGCACAATTTTTATTGTGCTTTTAAAAATGGAGGAAAAGGTGGGGTTCGAACCCACGAAAGATTTTCATCTTTAACAATTTAGTAGACTGTCGCGTTCAACCACTCTGCCACTTTTCCATTAACTGTATTTACTATTATTCTATAATAGACCTTTTAAATTCGTATTCAAATGCAATCGCATGAGCGCGGTGCTCAAAGAAGAACGTATGTTCGTAAGAAGCAGTCCATGTATCCATACTCCACTGGTGTCTGCTTGCATTACGTCTGCACCAATCTTTAGTTTGGATATGCAAATCGCTATGTACCTTAACTGGATTGCCATTTAATGCTTTCCATTTACGTTTGTAATCTGTTAATTCAAGCGGTGTCATTACTTAGCACGTTGTTTAATATCTTTATGTAGTGCTTTTGCTTCGACTACCATTTGATCTGGTGTTAGTACATTAGCAGGCATTATGCCTAATTTTTCAACTAACTCAATTGCTTCTTTTGCAATTTTATTTTTTCCTTTAGATGGCATGTGGTTCCTTTATTTTAGTGTATTTAAAATGTGTTCTATCCTTTCATTTTACTAGTGTAAACGGCTACTTCCTGTTTAATTAATTTGTGCATTTCCGTAGCAAATTTCGTCGCATAAACACCCTCAAGGATGTCTTCCGAAAGTTTCTTCTCAGTAATTAATAAGTGTGCGTAATAGCGTTTGCGTGTAGGCATTGTTATTTTAATAGGTTATTGTTGTGTTTTGTTTAATGCTAATAAAAACTCGCTATCTTCGCGACCTCTATACTTTCCTTCTTTTATTAAATCTAGTACATCTGCAATCCACGGCGCTGTCATAGGATCTTGCTCAAAGTAATCGCTCGGAACTTCGATGTCGTTGCATAGCAATGATACCGCCTTACGTACACAAGGTTTGCATATACCGCATGCTTGTGGTTCGCCACGGTAACAACTGTACGAATTTAAGATGTTCTGCACATTGCCACCAGCAGAGACATAGTCTTTAATTAATTCAGTCTTTGTTGTATCTTTAAACGGAGAAGTAACAACAAACTTTCTTTCTTCTGTCCAATGTTGCTCTTGCCACATATGATTTAACAAATTTTCCATTAGCTTATAGAATTCTTTGTCTTTATCAAACGAACGATCGCCGTACACAGAACCCAAGTAAATAGTTTCGCCAAAATGCGACGCCATTAATACTAAGTACGCATTTCTATTAGGCACAATCAAGTCATCTCTTTCGAACATAGATAGGTTTAAATTATTATCCAAAATAATTAATTTATCTTTGTTAATAACGCCATCTTCTGCTAGTTGCTTGATCTTGTCTGTTTCTATGGCTTCGTAGTTAGACCCAGTTGGAATATATAGTAGCACGTCTGGCTTTAATAGTAAGTCAAACATTACAGAATCCATGCCACCACTAAACAGTAGTACAGATTTATCCTTACGGGTTTCTTTGCCTTTTGTTATAACATTTAATTCTTTCATTTTATTCCTTTACCTGAATAATTTACTTTTTGCAGATTCTATTACGTCATTGTACTTAATTTCATTGCGATTAATATGATTTGCGTCGTACGTATGGTACCCATGCTTTTTAAATACGTCCAAGTTACATTGTTTATCGTCAAATGCAAATCCCCTTTTATATTCAGCGTTGTAATTAGTTAGTAATACATCTTTTAATTCAAAGTCTGCTAATTTATATCGGTTGCAGTAGTCTGCGCCTAAATGACTGCTACCTCTATGTAGTGTATCATTAAACTTAATATTGTGTTCCATGAAGAATATAAAATCGGCATCGCCTAATTCTCTACTTGTTATTGCTACATTCCAGAAATCGTCGCGTGTTGTAAAATATTGAAGTACGTTAGTCATATTAAATATAAGGTTATCCTTGAGAATATTACATAATGTACCATTCTCATTCCAATGCGGTATATTAAGCGAGCCATCGTCTTCGAATTTAGAACGGTGCTTACTATTAATTATAGTATCATCTAAATCAAATAAGTTGATCCAATTGCGCATCTTAATACCAGGATACTGTGTCGTTACGTCCATGACATCGAACCTGATTTAATCATCCTCTTTACCCAACGCATTTAAATGTAACTTCCTTAATGTCGGAAACACCTAATGTCTCGCAATCCTTTACAAGACGCGCAATAACCTCTTCGCACATCTCCTTATTCATTTTATTTTTACTAACAGTAACTGTTACGTCGCCGTTATTCATTATCTTAGTTACTTCAATTTGTGTGCTTCGTTTTGCCATCAACAATCTCCGTATTCTTCCAATCTGACAATCTCTGCTTCGATATAAAATTTAATCTTTTTGGCATCGCGTAACCTAGGAGAATGTTCTACTTCGCCGTAACGATAGCACGCTCTTACAATTTCCCCAATCTGTGCATTCATATTCTTTGCACTAATTAAGTCTTGTAATTGCGTAGCGCCTTCTGGTAGTTTGTAGTAATCTGCCGAAGTACCATCGCTTGCTTCTTTTTTCGAATCACGTGTCATGTTTCTCCTTTAAATAATGTCTTATGGGATTGAGAATTTCTTCTATTAAACTTGGTGCTAAATTTGGATTTGTTTTAACTGACTTAACGATTGCTTCCAAGTGTTTTTTTGTTAATTTATCTAGTAACATATTATATTAATTCCGTTGTTACAAATATTATAACGTAATACTTCAAGTGATAATTAGTTAATATAACCCAAATAACCTAAATTTATGAATTATCTAAATAGTAAAACATTTTGTGCTTCTGCGTGGTTTAGCACACGCAACGATAATGCTGAAAAATTATCCCCTTGCTGTGTTATTACTTGCTCTAAGAGTAAATTCAAAGGAAAAGTCGAATATACACTAAACGATACATTTGAGACATGGCATAACAGCGATTACATGCAGTACCTAAGAAAAGAACTAGATTCGGGCGAATTTCCAGAAGAGTGTTTTAAGTGCCAGAACGACGAAAAACACAACTTACAAAGTCTACGACAGTCATCAAACAAAACAATTGCAAATAATTCAGCTTTGCAACAAATAAATAACTCGTGGATGACTGCGTTTTTTCATAACAAACGTGATCTCATAAGTGATGTGGTGGTTTCAATGGATGTCATGATTTCTAATTTTTGCAACTTTGAATGTGTTATGTGTAATTCATTAGATAGTTCAAAAATCAAAAGCAGATGGGCAAAAAACATATCACACCCTTCGCTACAAAATACACTCAATAGCAATCCACTATATTTACACAATACAATACCATTAATCAAAAACAGCAACTCGATAGCAAACTTTCAAAGCATTATAAACAATCATCCTATTAGTTTTTTAAATATACGCGGTGGCGAGCCGTTAATAGATAAGCACGTACTATCAATACTTGAATCGTTACCAGAAAATAAAAAGAAAAAAATAAGATTACTGTTTGATAGCAACTGTAGCGTTGACTTAACAACAACACTACAGCAATTATCCGGATTTAAGGATATGATAATAATCGCAAGTTTAGATGCTGTTGGGGTTTACGCAGAATATGTCCGAAAACATAGTGTATGGACCGAAATAGAAGCATCGATTTTAAATGCAATAAAAAACACAGACGCAATAATTAAAGTCCACTGTACTGTCCATGCACTCAATGTAGCATGGCTGTATCAATTGGAAGAATGGTGCGAGCTTCACAACTTAGAAATAACATTTAGTTTTGTTTACAATCCCGACTATTTGTCATTGGCATCGGTGCCGACAGAAGTATTACAAGTAGCAAGTAGCAAAATCAAAAATAAAGGGGTTCGAGACATCATTGCTGAATATGAATTTTCGGAAAAGTTACACGAAGATCTCCTTACTTATGTTGATTTTTATGACGAAAGTTCAGAAGTTAAGTTTAACGATTTGCTCAATAATAAAGGGACCGAAGTCCCTTTATTATTTTAACTTGTGCTTACTATATTAGAATGCTAATTTAGCGCGAGAACCAGTTAAATCTCTTGCTGACACAGTGTACGATAATTCTCTTCCTTTACCTGTAGCGATCGAACGTACTTTAAGACCTGCTTTTGCAAGCTGGTGTAAACGAGCGCCCAACTTTTTAATACCAAACATAGTTGATGCTTCTACAGCAGTTAATGAAACTCCTGTGCCGCGCATATGGTCTTGTAAAAATTGTAGTTGTGTAGTTGCGCCGTTTACTTTGTAGTTAGCTGGGGTATTTGCTTTAGTTCTTGACATATTATTATGTTCTCCGTTAGTATTATATATTTTTAAAATTACCTAATTTAACTAGTAATATTGTGCTTAACCTTTAAACACACTACACATGATATATAACATTTAACCTAAGGTAAAGTTATTTTAGGTTGAGTTTAACCTAATAACTTAGAAAGGTTGGCCATGCGCTCATTTGAATTTTTATCAGTGGATATGTACTGTAGTAATGCAGAATCGTTGTTGTTGATTAGTTTACGAGTAACATCGCCATTAACTGCTTGTCCTATTAAACTACCTAACGGTAACTGCATAAAGTACTTAGCTAGTTGTGTATCTTTGAACGGTGTGTACGTCAGTGTATTACCTAAATGATAATGCTGATAATCATTAATTAACATATTGCATATATAATAAATTGCTTCGCTTTTGGATAACTGTTTAATATGTGCAATTTTCGGTTCTTGCTCTTGTAGTTTTTTTATATAACTTTTTTTAGTAAAGTGATTTAAATGATATGCGTTATCGTAATTTGTTAAACGATCCATGATATCTACACCATGGTAATGCATATACAAATTCACTATTTCTGGATTTCGCATAGTATATTCGTCGCCATTGCTACCAGATACAAGTACAGTTGGTTCCTTCCAGTGATGCAATTGCGAATAAAAAAAATTAGTACTAATCAGGGTTTGACCGTGATTGCACCAAAAGGTATCGTAATCAAAATGCTCATGGTTTAATAATTCAAAGTCTGTAGTAATACGCTTAATATAACTATAAAGTAGCATACTATCTAACCCGCCCGATAAAAATATTTTCAACGGCAATGTATTGTATTTTACAAAACTGGCAATATTGTTATACAGAGTTGTATCAATTAGTGATATAACCTCATCTTCTGTTAATGAATAATCCAAATTGCAATTACCAATTACATCCAATACTGTTTCATTAACTACTAATTCACTATTGGCGGTAATACAACTATCTGCGTACGCTTCTTTTCCGTTTTTTAATGATTGTATATCAAAGTTGGTGATTGTATCGCTGTTATAGCATAATGGAAACGAACGGTCTGCACTAACATGAATTGCAATATTTTCCAATTCATTCACAGTTATTATACAATAATTTCCACGATGGCCATTGTACGCATCTGTCTTAACTATGTCACTTAATCTACCATTGTTTAAATAACCTTTGTAAAGTACCCACTTATTTTGCTGTTGGGTACAATGCCACCCTGCATCGCAGTGTACAGTAAATTTTTTAAATGAGTGCGATTCGTGAAACGTTCGAGGTACCGAACATTTTGTTATATTAAAGAACATTATCTGTGTCCTATAATCTCGTCCACTAACCCATACGCTAATGCTTCTGGCGCTGTCATATAATTATCGCGATCCATGTCAGCTTCCAACGTAGCATAATCTTTGCCTGTGTGCTTAACATAGATGTTAGTTAGTGTTTCTTTCCAACGTTGTAACTCCTTGTACTGAATTTCAACTTCGGTTGCTTGTCCGGACGAGCCACCTAATGGTTGGTGAATCATGTGTGTTGCGTGCGGTAACATACGTCGCTTGCCTTTAGCACCTGCAGTTGATAACAAACTGCCCATACTTGCCGCCATGCCCATAACAATTGTACTTACATCACATTTAATAAAATTCATTGTATCGTAAATTGCCATTCCTGCGCTAACACTACCGCCTGGACTATTAATGTAGAACAAGATGTCTACATCTGGATTCTCACTTTCTAGGAATAATAATTGCGATGTAATAAGACTAGCACTATGGCTATTAACGTCAGTATCTAACATGATAATTCTATCTTTTAGTAAACGTGAGTAAATGTCGTACGCACGTTCTCCGTTTGCTGTTTTTTCTATTACTGTTGGTATTAAGTTTGGCAATTTATTCTCCTAGAATTATTATTTTAAGTTATTATACACATCGGCACTACTAATTATTGTATGTTACCTATGCTCGTAAGTTTTTACTTACTCGATGTATTTGTGAATATTATCTACTGCGTATGGATCCGGTCTAAATGTATCTAGATCAAATAATCCGTCATCATAATCGCATACACCTGCACCCAAGTTATTCACGTTACTCATATTTAAAGGTAGCTCAATGCGACCTGCACAATCGCCCGATGTTGGCGAGTGATGGTGTGTTAGTGTTTGTTTAGTGAGATAGTACGCATATAAATCTGCTGTTTTAATAAAACGTAACTTGGCAGTTCTTTGGCCATCTTGACTAAAGAATGCATAAACATCGGACTTAGTTAATGATAGGCCAGAAGGTCTTCCGTCTGCTCTGGCCACTTCAACCTTAGTAACTTGAAAATTGTATGTAGTAAACTTTAATTCAATTAGTGTATTGTTAATACTAAAATCGTACGTTGGATCGTACCCAACTGTTAATACACCAGGATTTAGATCCTTAAAGTTATCGCAGATAAGTTTTTGTACAGCACGTTCTGCTAATTCTCCGTGATCTGATCTAAAGTCTGTTAATTCGCGTATGTCTACAATCATAATTTATTTGTTTGTTAGGTAATAGAAGGTTATTATAACATCACAATCAAAAAAATAGGTGCAGTAAAGCACCTATTTAAATTAAACTAATTTAGTGAGCGTTAACTTAAACTCTTAGGATATGATAGACCTGCATCGAGTTTAAGTTTTGAAGCGACGCTCAGCTACTTACTTGTCGGCACAAGCAGAAGTGTTACAGGTCTTTTTCCGATTTAAGCGTGTAGTTCTTCTTCGCTAATAAAGCCTACTTCAAATGCTAGTTCTTTCGCGCCTTTAATGCCTTTAATATTAGTTTTGTTTTTATTAGTTTCAACAGGACGAACAACATCTCTAATCTGAGCTTTAATCGAACCAGTTGTACGACCAAAATGTTGTGCTAGTTGCTGTAATGCATCTTTGTATTCGTGTGTAGATGCAAACTTAGGAGTTGATAAACCTTCCCATGCGCTAAATGGTCCAAATGCATCTTTAACTAATTTAAATAGTTCTTTTCTTTGCGCTGGCTCCCAACGTTCCATACCAAACACACTTTCTTTATTGTTGCCACCAGCGTACGAAGGTTTAAGTGTTACCTTAAATGTTTCTTTAGGTGCAGTGGCTTGCTCGTAGTCACGTGCAAGTTCTTCGTTTTTGTTTAAATTAGTCAACGACTCAATTAGTGTTAACTTATCAGCAACTGCAATATCCGATTGCATTACTGTGTTTAGCATTTTGTCTAACATATTATTATTTGTACTCATATCGTTTATTCTCCGTGTATAAAAAAATTACCGTTTTGTTGCTTTTTGTTAACAACATTTGTATTATAACAGGAAAACGGTTAGCCTCGGCCTATAATTCATAAAAAAAGGTTGCCGTACCCCTACTGCAACCTTTTTAATATAATACTAACTTGTAATAGTAGTTATAACATACTATACTGCCTTGGCATTTTTACGCATTTCACTACAATTTACGTTACTCCAAATAGCATTTGCAACTTCACGTTGCTTGTTCCATTCCTTGTAATACTTGCGTGTATTATCGGTTCCGATATTCTGCATAATGAATTCGAATCGTTCATCTGACATTGGACCAGTCTTTAATTCCTCGAAGTATTCGGCGCGTGACCACTTTTCGCTAATTTTGTGTTTAACAGGACACTGTACGTGTAACGAAATAGTTGAATCCTTTACTAAGTTACTAACTGTAGCAATAGTCTTCACTGTATTATGAATATCATTCATTGTAATACGTGTCTTGTTGTGATGTTTATGATCATATTCACGTGCAATCTTTCTATATGCCTTTTCGGTCATTGGTTTTTTTTCTAGCTTGTCTACAAACTCTCTTTCCCACTTATTCATGTCTTTCTCCGTTTTGTTTTTTTTTTGGTTTATTATTAATATATTATTAAGTACCAATTAACAATATACGGTGTATTATAGCGACCTAATATAACCTTGTCAAGCGATTTATATCCACAGAAAAAAAAACGTAGAGAAAAAAAAGCACCAATGTACTGATGCTGTAGTGTTTATTGAGATAAAATTAATTACCTTAATTAGTATTAAGGTACGTTAATAGGAGCTAATGTTAGTTGTTCTTGGGCCAATAGTTCTTTACCCATACTACATGCCCATTGCGTTTAATAGTAGCACTGTTACACCATTGTGTAGCACCACGTTCTTCTGCGTAACGAGCCATCATCACACAATCTTTAACCGATGGACACACATACGTACCTGAACGTACGCTTGAATCAACATCCATTGTTACGATTGCCTGTGCAGGTAACATTGCCATTAATAATGTTCCCCAAAGTACCAGTAAAGAAATAATTCTAATTCCTGTTAACTTTTCCATACTTTACTCCATACTTTGTTCATTTGACGCTGACACCAGTAGTCTCTATCATCTTGGGTGATGTAGAAAGCAAACAATAGAGCACTTGCCATTAGTGCATTAATAATAAACAATACCATTATTTCTCCTATTTGTCTAAGTTTTTAAAATGATTCTTAGTCCAGCGAACGGCTTTTGGTAATGGGCAATTAGCCATCATCCATGTTTGTGCTTTTTTAATATTCATTATACTTTCTCGATTGTGAACACGTATTTACCGCCGTCTTCGATTGTAGAAATTAACTTGTTGCCAGTTTGATTGCAGAATGCTTCTAGGTCTTTTACTGAACCTGCATCCGTTGAAATAACTTCTAAAATTGTTCCAGCATCTAGTTTGTTTAATGCTTTCTTAGTCTTTAAAATTGGTAGTGGACAGTTTAATCCACTTGCGTCTAATACTTCGTTTGCCATGGTTGGCTCCTATTGTTTAAAATAATCAATTCTTACCCAAAAAGGGCTCCGAAGAGCCCTTGATATTTACGATATTATTATGAACTTATTTAGTAATAATTGTAACTGCAGTTGTATCTTTTGCCGGGAACGAGTGTGAGTTAAACGCATATTGATTAGTTTGCTCATCGTCGATTTCGTTAACCATATTAGTAAACTCAGTTGAGTACCAACGTGGATCCCATAAGTCGTAACTATTGTATGCAAAGATTCCGTTGTCTTCGGCATCGCTGTTAAAAGACCAACGCTCGTTGTTATTGTCGACCCATGGCATATAGTTTGCATTGTCAAAAAATGCGTTTGCTGAACCAGCTGTTAAAAGTAGTGCCGTAAGCACAGTTGTGATAATTTTTGTCATTTTACTTCTCCTGTATATTAAGTATAATATAAGTAAACAATAATATTAGAGTTTACTTATATAGTTATTTATACAAATGAATTAATAAACAGATTTTTTTAAGAGGAATTACTTAGTGTAATTAATAATATTAGAAAAATCGCTATGCGCTATTGAAAAATCTTCATTACGTATAACATCAATTTTTCTAATATATTTTTTGAAATCTTCCTCCTTTGATGTTGACCCCATAGTCATCTGTAAGTAAGTAATTACATTGTGTAATTTGGTATGAGATGATCCTACTAATTTATCGATAATTATTTTTTTAGTATTATCAGTAAGGTACTTAATATTAAGGTAGTCCGGGGATTCCAAGATATTCAAATGAACTGCGCCGAAGTTATTGGTATTGCACCAATCTAATAATTCATCGAGATAAAAAACATTTTGATTATTTACTGTTGCCCAAACGCTGAATGTATACGTAGTACTTGATTGCGATAGTAATGTATCTATGTTTGCTTCTACGTCACTCCATAATCCACCACTGCGCTGATATTCAAACCGTTTACCAGTATCATCTATACTAAATGCTATGTCTACTTCGTTGAATTTATTCCACACAGGTACAATGCCCACTGGCAATAATGTACCGTTAGTGTTGTAATGCAACCTAATATTTTTTGAGTACGATTTATCGACTAATAGTTGCAGAAATGGAATTTGCTTGAGGTTTGCTAGTGGTTCCCCACCAAAAAAATTCAGCCTTTCTACATTGGGCAGGATTGGAATCATTGAATTCCAGAACATTTCATTTTTTCTATTAAATTTATTATTTTCGTCTTTTAATTTCAGTAATGTTTCAATTTGAATAGGATTAGTAGCATAGGTTAATTCTTCCTTCATAATTTTTGAGCTTAGTCCTGGCCCGCATATTCTACATTTTAAATTACACGTCGAGCCTAAGTCAGCATCAACTGATAAAATATTTTTAATACTTGGTTCTTCGAAATCAATTACTCCTACTGTCTTCTTAAATGTTTCTATATTCTCGATTCGTGGACTATGGCAGTTATTATTTTCTAAGTTCCAGCAATACGAACATTTTTCTGGGTGCTTACCGTGGATAAAATCATCGCGAAGTTCATTCATTTCAGTGGAGTTGTAAACATCGTCGATGGATGCATTATCAAAGACACTAAATTTTGAGCCATTATCGTCTGTGATAGGACTTTTGTATACACAGCACGGAGTGAAGTTACCACGTGCGTTTATTTTCAAACTAGCCCAAGCAAGAACGCAAAAACTTGCAGGAAGTGGCTTTGGAATTAAAGATGGGTTAACATCCTTGTTTTTTAGAGTAGTCTCGGGTATCCTAACAATACTATGAATTGAATTGTTGTTTGTGGATAGGCTTACTCTAACTTGGTTAAGCTCGTCTGCGATATCACTGGGAGATACTATTAGCAAAAAACTATTGTCGATATCAAATGAATACATCGATTCTTGAATATACTCTAATACATTATATTTTAGTATCGTGTTGCTATATAGCACTATTCTGTCGTCGGGCGAATATTTCTCGGAATAGTTATCGCTTAATATTTTATATATTGTATTGTACGGAGCGAACTCTATGTCAGAGATATCGTGTATGTCTAATATATTAAAATTGTATTCGGTTTGTAACCACAGCGGGGTTGTCATATGCATAAGCATTATTTATATGCTATGTTTAGCACTACACTATTAGTAGACTTACCACATTAAGTAAATCATTCCAATGGCCATAATGACTAACTGCGGAACGAAGTTGGAGACTAACGCCCAATCCTTTGCAGTAGTGCCTGCATATATCCATATAACTGCACCAACCATCTGCACGTACACATTCCACGGGTATATATTTAGTGTGTGTAATGTAACTGCTACAGTCATTGTAAATGCACCCAACCAACGTAACTTTTGCATCACTGAACTTTTGATAAGTTATAACCTGTGTTTATGATTGCGTAGAACTCTTCGTTGTACAGACCATGCACATTAGGGAATATCTTATTCCATAACGCAACAAATAGTTCAACGTTACTGCGTTCTGCTAGTGTTATTTGCATGTTACGGAGTTCGTCGTTGCCTAGTGCATATGCTAACTCTACACAATGGTATTCTTCGACCTCCTCTGGTCCTTGTACTTCCATGCCAAAGTCAGTAAACAAGTACCAAAAGTCAGAATCACGTTTGTTCAACTCTTGAATAAGAGTAGTTAACTTAACAATAGACAAACTATCCTCTGTTATGCTTCTTGAATTTAAAAACTTACTAGTGTCAATTACAGTAGATACAATATTGTCTCCGTACCCTAATGCTGTATCTAATGTTCCAAAGTAAATGCCAATACCTTCTTGGTTATTGCCGTAATTCATTAATTTTGGATCCATACTTGACGTATTGTGATTATCGCCGTGATATACAGTTGTACTTGATGTGATTTCGTTTATATTCATGTACTTACTTATACAATATTGCACATCCTGCTCGACAATTGCGCATTTGCAATCATGCTAGTGCATTTAGCATTTTCTCCAATGCATTATTGTGCATCTCTTTTTGCTTGTTGAAGTCGTAAATAATTTTGATTACTTTTGTCTTATGGCGTGCATTTTTCGTTACATTAACATCATTGTGTTGTTCAAGCACTAACAATATCTTCTCTTTCCATTCGCTAAGCACAGTATCCAATGAGATACCTTGAATGTACTTAATGTCTGACTCATAACGCTCGTCTCTGCGCACTTTGTTTCCTTTAAATACACCAATGGATTCACAATAAAGTTCTTGTCGTTGAGCATAAGAGAGACGTTCCTCCGATGCACGTTCATTCCTTCTCAGTCTTATATTTTTTGCTGATTCCTTTTGTACCATTATCTAAACACCCGTTTTGCTACGTTGTTCTTTGAATCTGGCATACCGTGCGCATAAACATCACTTTCGTTAATGTTAACAGATACCGACCCTGTGCGTGTATTAACTGCGTAATGTTCAATGCGTGAGTACAATCCCGATACACTTGCTTTGTTTACAATAAACACAATAGTATCATCGAAGCGTCTAAAACTTGGCATGTTTTTTATTGATACAAGTTTTATAACAGCCGACTTGATAATATATCCATCTTCGCGTTCGATGTACGGGTCAGGTACTAGTGGTGCAAATAGTTTACACGTGTAATCCTTGCAATCCTGTGAAAAGATATGCTTATTATCTAATGTAACAATAACAGCATTATCGTCAACTGTAACTAATACATCATTGATAGTTTTATTAACAGGTTCTGTTGCCATTGTTGTAGTTGCTACAATAGCGAAAAGCATTGCTAGTTTTTTCATATTACTCCCTATAGTTTAAAATTTACAAACCAATCATGGAAAATGAGTACGCCATCCATAATAATAATACGCCTAACACTAGTTCAAGAAACATGTCTTGTTCAATTTCTTCTTTGTCTGTTATTTTTTCAATTGTGATTTTGTATAATTCGTTATCTTTGGTAACATTTACTAAATCGGCGGGTACTTCAAATGTCAATGAATAATCATTGCGAAGTTGATATGTTAGTGTTTGGAAATTAGTACGATGTGGATTATACTCTGAGTAGGCGTATATTGTTGTCATAACTTACGAGCTCCTTTCGGTCCCCAAAAACTTTTATGCGATTTTTTAGCTTTTTTTACACAATCGTCAATTGACAATCCGCGTCCATCGGCAATTGGATCTGAGTTCAGAAAATAATCAGAATGTAGGTTGTACGTATACGACCCGTTAGATGTATTATTAGTATAGTGTGAAACTGTAATACGAGCTTCTTTGAAATCTTCTGTATGTACTACAGTGCTAGTCCATTTATTTTGCATCTTTATCATATCCCTAAAATTTAAATACAGTTGTATTATACATTAGGAAAAAATAAAATGCAACCTAAATAGGTTAAATGGTATGAATTAAATTTCGTGTATTAGCTCTAGTACATTTGCTAATGAGTCGCGTGATAGATTTTCGATAGAATCAAAGTCTTTACTGAGTTTACCTTTGAAATTAACCAAGACAAATTGCTTATCTTCGTTGTCCTTGATAATAGTTTTAATGTTATGTAAGTACGCTAATTGCTTGTGCTTATCTAACTGCTCTGCTTTTGCTTTTGGCTTAGTAAATTTAAATCCAAGCAGTAAGATAATATCGTACATAGCGGTAACTACATTTAATGTAACAATATCGTCCTTGAAGTTAATATTCGGATCATCAAATGCACCTTGGAATGTTTTAATGTTCGCTGGATTACCTAGTGTACTGCAATCTTCTTGTGGCATATAAAAATTAACACTATTCTGTACATTATGTTGTATTAATCGTTCTGCTTGTTTAATATCGTTGCATATTACATTGTCGACACTGTAATCGTTGTATATTGAGCAACTACCCCACGTAGGTGCTACATCCTGCAATGTTCCAATCTCGACAACTTTCTTGCCAATTTGTTCGCTTAATGCCCAGCCTATTTTCATACCGACGCCTTTAATGGCAACCATTTATGGCCACCCAAACATACCCATGCAAATACTAAATTTTCTTTCGACACATTTGTATTAAACGTAACATCGCCTTTTACACCTTGGTAGCCTGGCAACGCATCTTCATACTTAATTCGGTTTCTGCCCACTCGCAACTTATCAATGGTAACAATACCATCTTCTGCAATTGTTATTTCTGCACGTTTGTTAATGCCTATTCCTAATTCCTGTATTCCAGCTGTGCCAATAAATGCGGTTTGTGCTTTTATTTTTCCTGCAACTATACTAACTTCTTCATCCCATACTGCTAATGCCATGCTTGGCTCTGCTGTATTAATGCCAACACGCTTGTTTACTACAAACAATGTGTTATTAACTTCTGCTTCGCCGCCGACATTTAAACTATTTAACTGTCCGACTGTTTTTAAATTAGAGTTTACGACAGTTTTTCCAAGGGCGCTGTCGTTAATCAATTCCTTGCCGTTAACAGTAATGGAACCAAAATCGATTCCTGTTGTCTTAGCGTACGTAAGAACAGAATCGCCTAACTTATGTATTGCTTGGTTCTGGAACTTATCCAGTACGTCCTTTTCAATCTTATTAGTTAATGCTGTCCACCCTTTGCCGTCTGTATTAACGTCGCCTAGTACTACTAAGTCATTAGCAACGTATAAGTCTCCATCTGTACGAATTCCACCAGGCGATGTAATTTTGTTAGCAAGCAATTCGTGCTCAACAACAACTAATTCATCCATAACAGTTAACTCAGTTGCAGATGCTGTATTAACAATACCTTGCGTTACGCCAATGTGTGCGTTGAATAGTTCGTTGATTTTGTTGTTTATTAATGCAGTGATATCAAGATTATCAAATTTAACGCCCAATTGATTTCTAAATGCATTAACTACTTGCGACTCGATGATATTAGATATATTGGTATCGTTTTTTAATAGTTCATTAACTTCTGCTTCAACAGGAGCCTTTATGTGTTTATATATAAGGTCGGTTATTGTATTAGTATTAATACGCTGTTCGAGTAATTTGTTTGCGTGTTGCGAAACCTTCGTCTCAATTTCAACTGTGCTTTGGATTTCAGCTGACAATTGCTTAACTAACATTACAGTTGCATCGCGTTTAATTAAATCCATTAGTTCATCTGAATTTGCTAGGAGGTTATCAATTTCGGACACAATCGTTTCGGCAACTTTATTTTTAACTAAAGTTTCAATAGCACCAGTGTCAATTAAACTCTCTGTATTAATCATCTTCTCTTTCCAAATCTAATGTTACGCAGTGAAATCCGCCGCCCAATGTTCTACTATGTCTTAGTGGAACAGGAGCGACTGTAAAGTTTTTCTTCTCTAAAATATCAATTATTTTAGTTTGTGCTTCGTCGACAATAACTGTGTTTTGGTTAATTGCTAGCATGTTAATTCCAATCCAAGAACTGGCATACGGATACTCATGAAAATCCCTAGGAACAATATCTTCTTCTTTGATGTAGATTCTATCCCAATCTTTAAACACACTAGGCACATTATCCTCGTTAACTCTGGTAGCATTCAACAAGACGGTACCTTCTGCAATAGGAACAATAGTACTGTCGATATGACTACTATTGTACATATCACAAATATGTACTTTGTATTCGCTACCAATTACATTTTGTAACCACTGTGCTCCGATTCTATTGCCACTTGAACTAACTAAGTACAACAAATCTTTGCCCAATCTGCATACATTCGCCGCATCAAACGCAGGCTCAGTTTCGGTTAGTTTAAATTCGCCATTGAGCAAATTTTCACTATCTAATAATCTAGGACGTGGTGCACTAATCCATCTCGCACCATCTTGTATTGCTTGTCTACGAATAGTATCCAATAGTATTGCTTCATGTTGCCTAGCACGGGTAGTCATTGGTGTTTCAATGACCATATCGCCGATAACTAAGTGTGTGTCTCTTGGGCAATACGCATACTGACTGTCTGTTTTCCAATCGGGGGTTGAAACAATCTGATTAAACTCTAATGTGTTTGGTCGGTACACACTTACTGCGAACCTATCCAACGTATGTATTAATAAATCTAAATCTTCTTCTGTCTCTTCAATGATTTGTTTAGGAACTGGGCCGCTTGGAGGCGGAGTTTCTTTCCACTCTCCGGCAGACATGGAGGTTGTGTATAAATTATCATACTGTGGGAAGTTTGCGTTTACTGCTGTGCCAACAACAATACTACGTAACTTACCCCACTCATTGTTGCTATTAACTTTCAATGTGTCTAGTGTCTCCGTAATAAATTACAGTGTACTTGTCTGATTTTTGATCCATTTTTCTCCAAGGATCAACAATAATACTTCCTTCTGGAATACCAGTATAGAACGAATCATTTAAATCGCTATCACTATGTTCAGTTACATAGCCATACGTAATTCTTCTATTATGTGCTAGCAACACAACAACAGGACTGTCCAAACTATCGATGACATCTGTCTTGTTATCTGCTAATGGGTCTAGGTACTTAACTGTTGCTCCTGCCTCAGTAATGTAATGTCCAATTAGTGTGCTGTAACTACCAATACAATATTCAATGTCTGGCTTGTATGCCTTGCCGTGAATAATAACAGTTAAGTTTTGTGCTTTTGCTTGGTCTACTAAGAAGTTTGCCATGTTCTTTGCTTGGTCTTCTCTTGCACCCATAATAGTACTAAACATATCGTAGCCGATATCGTACTTCTCTGCTAACCAACGCAATGCAATGTTATCACGTGGATGACATGCGCCCGAGTCACCCATGCCTGCTGTCATGTACTTTGGACTTTGTAGTCTAATGTCGCTGTGTGCCATAGCATCAGTAACAACGTCTACGTTCATATGTCCAATCTTCATAGCAAAGTCTTGAATCATATTTACGATACCAACTTTTGCTGAAATGTATGTATTGTAAAAGATTTTAATTGCTTCTGCTTCTTCCCAGGTTCCGCACTCGTAACGTGGGCTGTTTTCCATGATTGGTTTGTAAATATCAATTAGTTCAGCGACACGTGGGTCATCTGCATTCTTACTACCGATGATTAGCATCTCTGGATTAACCATATCCCACTTCACAGTTCCCATTGCGATTAAATATGGATTGTAAATTAATGCGTGGTTGTCTAATAAGTTATCAAACTCTCTGCGTGTTGTGCCCGGAAGTACTGTACTAATTAGTACAATGTTCTTGTCTGCAGTCGCGTATTGGTTAATTTGTTTAAGCACAGTCTTAACTACATCATAATTAAAATCCTTTGGCTTAAGATGCGCACTTGGTACACTGCCGTCGTACTCTTTGCTATGTGGTGTTTCTACTGCAATGAAAATCCAATCACTTTTATTAACACAATCCTCGATAGTGCTACAAACATTTACAGTGTCTGACTCCCTTGGGTAAATATCGTAACCGTAAACTGTGTTTTTTGTAGCAAATACTTCCGCCGCATCCATACCTAGTTTACCTAAGCCAATCATACCAATGTTCATTTTATGTTTTCTCCTAATCAATTATACGACTATTTACGCAATTACTTGCACGTCAATAAAAAAAATTCAATATTACGAAGTTTTATTGCAGATGGTTCAAAGAATCTGAGCCACTTATCAGTAAGTTATAATCTATACAGCGATGTACAATTATTCGACCACAATGTACATGGTGGTGCCGACAAGTTACGAGAACAGTATGGATGTATGGATATGTTTGACCAAGAACCATTGGATATCAATGCATATTATAATATCACACATGATGCATGGGTTAAACAATATCCAAAAATATTGCAATTAAATTTCTCACCAAATGACTTTGTTTTTGCAAGGTCTATGGCACTTTATACACCAATATTATGTCATAGTGAAAAAAATAGCAATGATGTGGTTAAGTTCAATGAAAATTTTTACACAACAGTGCATTTTTGGTCGAATGCAATATTGAGTAGATATTGGTTTTCCCATTATGAACTACTATCCAAAAATAATCCAACAACATCAAAGCGGTTTGGTGCATATATTAGGGACACAACAGGAACAAGAACATATAGAAGTAAATTACTTAATTTTTTTAAATCATCTCACCTTATTAGAAATAATGTGTTTTGTCCTATAATAGACGGAGACAATGTCGTACCATCCGATGCTAGTGCATCTATTATTTGGGAAGACCATAATAAATTCGATATTCAAATAGTACCAGAAACTATTTTTAATACAGAAAAAGTACATTTAACTGAGAAGATATTCAAACCAATAATAATGTATCAGCCGTTTATATTAATGTCTGGTCCACACGGATTAAAATATTTAAGAAGTTATGGATTCAAAACATTCGGTGATATATGGGATGAAAGTTACGATGATGAGATTGATAATGATATTAGATTTTCGAAAATAACTAATGTAATTACGAAACTATCTACCATCTCCGACGATGACTACAATACTATCATTGAAAAAACAAAAAATATAATAAAATTCAACCGAGAACGTTTCTATAGTGATACATTCAAGAATATATTACTCGATGAACTAAAGAATGGGGTGGATTCGGCATTAAGAACACAAGAAGAAAAATTCTACACCATGCCAGGCGGGACATTATTTTATTACTACGATATGTACTATAAAGAAAATGGTGTTGTTCCGAGAAACCGATTACTATCCTTACATGATGCAATTCACTACGCAAGGATGAAATCACCCAATGTTGCAGACGCTATTGTAAAAAAATATTCACACTTACTCTAGAATATTACTCACTTGGGGCTTCTTCAAGTTTAATTTGTAATGGATATCCTTGGCTTCTAGCATCCACAGTAACTTCTATGCCTTTTTGTTCTGCAATCTCGTATGGTAATGCAGCAACTACGGCAGAACCATCAGTATGTATATCTTCGGTAATATTTTCTGCAGACAGTGCATCATACCCAAAGTATTCGATTAAACTGTCTACCACGAACTGCATACTTGTCTGACTATCATTTATGTAAATTACATTGTACATTGATGGTTCTTTTATTTCTATTTTTGTTTGTGTTTTGACTAGTGGGGCTGATACGATTCCAGTTGATGCATCTGACATTACGTCTCCTATGTTTTAATTTGTATAATATTTATTTATTTATATTATAATACATACCATGGATTCATTACACCATAGATACTGCCAATTTTACCTAATTCAACCAAATAGTTGTAGCATGATTGCGTGATTAAATTGGGACGTCGTATTTTTCAATCGGGTGAGTATTTTCTTCCAAAAGTGAATGTATATCCTTGGTATTCTTTGGGAACACATCCAACCCCCATGTTTTTAAATTTAACCCGTATTTGTAAATTAGAACATGTTGAATAGTTGATTCTTGCTGTATGTCAAGGTCAAACCGTTCGATATCCATATTATACCCATGAACTATACATTCAATGATATGGTCGAAGTAGTTAATCCACTGTATTCTCGGGTTATGGATTTTTTTCCAACTCGAATACACCTCGCGCCATGGCGCCAATCGTGACAAACTAACCGGTATATGCAACCTTTCCATTAAATTCTCAATTTCATATTCAAACGATGTCATTAAATCAATTGGATTAACATATATGTGTTTTTTTGAAAAATCCAACTTATGCTTAAATCCACCAAATGGTCTGTTATTCAATGCCATTAACTCTCTTCTATCCCATATATCGGTTAGCCCCAATTCCTCCCACTTATCTTGACTATGTTTGAAATGATCGTTAAATGTCATTCTACTTCGATGATTGGACTTAATCCGTTTTTTAGTAGTATCCATATATAACTGCATTTTATTATCGCTTGGAATGCTCAACCATATAGTCATGTCATTATAATCACACAAATAATCCCACAGTAACTCACAATCCAATTCATAGGCTTTTGATGCCACTGCATCAGTAATTGATAGAAAAAATGAATAGATGGAGTGAAATTCATCTGAACTAATTGCACGTAAGCGCTCCATGGCAATAGATGCTTCTGCGTAACCACATGGGTGATTTTTTATATGTCCATGTGCGTTAATTTCATTGATTGGTGACTTAGATAACGGTCTATGCCCCTCGCCAACCGAAGTACCTATACCAGAATACACACAATCATGTCCTGCTAAATAATGCAACGTCCAATCTAAAAAAGTACCACCATATGTGTTCGACGAAAGAATGTTAATTATTTTAGGAGTATTCATCTATAGTAGTATCTATGCCTTGAACTCAGTAATGTGTTTGATTTCAATGCTATTGAATACAGATGCTGTTTCATTGTCCACGCCTTCAGCAACCACTGCATCCAAAAGTATCTTATCGTAATCGTGTTCATTAATTTTTTCTATTAAATGCTCGGTATATTTCCTACTGTACGCACTTTCTTTAAGTAACGCTTTATCCAATTCTACCCAACTCTCGCCGTTGAATCTAAACAACTTAGTAGGTAAGAAATCTGTTCTTAGGAACAAAGTAGCATTAGATACGTTTTCAGGAAATGCAATTCCAAAATCAACTGTGCTTCTAACATCCGTTATGAACTCAGGATGCATCATTGTAAATGCTTGTTTTCTGTGCATTTTTCCTTCGTATGAAACGTAATCGCCATTACTAACACTCTCAATCATTGCGGTAATAATATTGGTATCCTTGTCCGAAACTTTGCTATTGGGTTTTTTATTAATAGCACTGCGTTTGGGGGTTTTTGTAGGAGTTATCTTCTTAACTGCTTGCTTAATAGCCTTCTTGCTAGTTTTAGTTTTCTTTTTCTTTTTAACTGGCGTGGGCTTAGCAGGTATTTTATTGTCTGTAGTATCTTCTTCATGTCTTGCTCCTTCGAATATCTTTCCAATGAGTGCAGTGTACGACGTATCTTTAGGTGTATTGGCATCGGGTGCATCATCGGGATGCCACTTTCCTTTGTATGTTTTTCCAACTAACTCCGTGTAATCATGTTCACGTTTAGTGGGGTTAATAGGCTGTGTTGGAGTAGGTGGCTTTGGATTGTTTTTACGCTTTGTCTCTTCAAATGAATACTGACTTGCAATTAGTAACAATACCGCAAGTGGGTCGAATACAAAGATAATTACGATTATTAACCATCTTACTGCTTCTTCGAGCATTCCTTTCGATGCGTCTTTGTATACTAATTCTGCTATAGATTTAATAGGACCTAATTCCGCCTCGAGTTGCCTAAACTTACCATCAAGCACAGTTTTATCATCGCGCTTGATGGATAACGCATCCTGCGATGATTTAATGTTAATTTCCAATTGGTTTATTCGGCTATCGATGTCTTGTGTCTTTGAACTCGATTGTGTTTTTAACTTATCGATACGTTTGTTTATAGGAGTAAGTTGCGAATCATAACGTGCCATAACAGCATTAACATCAATTGTTAATTGTGCTTTGATACCAATAATACTAGTATCTGCGTTATCTTCCTTATTACTTAGATTAGTCTTTGCATTAACAAGTGCCTGTTGCTCATCCGAGCAAGAGAAACACGTTTTAAGTTGTTCGTTGATAGATGATACTTCGACCTTAGTGGTTTCTCTGTACTGTGCTAACTTTGCATTAATGTTGTTAATGTCAGATGATGCTTGGGTTCTATATTGATTCTTTTCCTTCTCAATAGTAGCATTAATCTTATTAAGGGCATCTTCTTCACGCTTAATTAAGTTATCTACTCGTGTGTTGCCAATGTCGCCCGATGATAAACGTACAATTTCATCTTCCCATCTCTTAATTTTGGAACTTAATCGCACAATAGATTCATCTAATACCTGTATCTTTGCTACTTGGTCATCTGATGTAGCCGATTGTTCGGAGTGTGATTTGCTCAGAAATCCATAAATTCCAAGACTAGTAATAAACATCAATACCACAACTGATATAACTAACTGAATTCTAAGCCATCTATGCGCACCATTCCAATTCTTGTGTAACCACAACACTGTAACTATTTTTCCAATTTCTAAAATAGAACCCATAATGATTACAGGCAAAACTGCTCCAGCAAATATCGCCGCTAATCCAGTAACTGAGTAAAATATTGCTACTGCTGATATAACTAACGAGGTTATTAAAGATAGGATAGCAATTAACATTAAAATGTTCTCCCTAATACAAACCCAACATCTTCTGTTCCTGGTACAAAGCGACGTATAACAATACCATTGTTGTAATACTTTTCTCCTAATCCAACACCCTTCATTCCTTTTGAAACATTTTGTTTATGCTCGTTAGTTAAATTACTGCCTGTTAACGGGAAGTCATTATTTTTGTACCGTTCCTTTAATGTTTTGCTACGTTTTGCATTTGATTCTGCAGTTATTATTTGATGTTTTCTTGCATTCTTTATTTTTTCACGCGTGTCTATTGAATGCTGTTTTCCATAAAAGTTGTTTAAATCTCCCATAGAGGTAACCGAACGCCATTCCTTCAATTCAGCAGATTGCTTCTTTCCTGTGTGTGCTATTGATAATTTTCGCTTTGTTTCGTCTGACCTTGGTACGCCAATTTTGGGTAATCCCATTTTTCGCTTTGTTTCGTCTGAGCATACTCTGCCAGTACAATCATAGTCAAATCCTGTACTAGTTTGTCTCGATTTGTTATAAAATTTAGAGTTTTTCGCTACATTATATCTTTTATGCAACTTGATCTCATGCGCTACTGCTTCTTCCCTTGTTGACCATACGTTAAGGACACGCTTCTTGAAGTTGTAGATACCTTCATTTGTGATTGATTCGGTTAAAGTTTTGCACGACCCCCAATATTTGTCGTATTCGGGCAAACACTTAGATGTCCTTACACCTATGTATTTTTTCTTATTAATTTTATTTCGTATTAGATATGTATAATGATAGAGCATAATATGTATTTATGCTCTTTAAACGTACAAAACTTTTAAGTTTTACGTAAGCACGACTTATGTATATTATTTAAACTGCAATGTAAACATAGTTTTAATCTCGGGTGTTATATCACGTACGATTATTCTACTTGTTCCTTCAAATGATAAGTGTGTTAACAACATACGCTCAGTAAACCATTCTTTAATTTCAATGTAGTTGTTATTAAACCATTCACGGTTTTCAATAATAATTTCGTCGCCCTTCCACACCCAATCAGACATTGTCTTTTTTTAGTATTTCAAATGTACGTAACTTTTTCATTTCTTCTGTGTACGCTGTATTCTTTTTTCCATCGTGCGCCATTGCGGCAATATGTGCTTGGTACAGGTTTTTTAAGTGCGGGTGTTTGTTTTCTAACTCTACGTCACGTACAGGCAAACCTAACATTGTTTCGATTATTGTTAAACGTTCAGCGATACCCAATCCATTAATCTTTACGTCGCTCTCAAATGATGTATTAACATTACAGACAGTTGATGTGAGAGTACCGTCGCTTACGCCATGAGCATAATTAGTTGAGAATATGTTATTAGTTGCCATTATTTCCAAATATCTCTTGCTCGGTCATCCAGTATACGTTCATTGTCATTGTCTGCATCATTGAGTAACTCGTTAATTTCTTCAACGCTTGGCTGAAAACTATGTACTTCACTCATTGAATTACTCGCATCTATTAAGAAATTGCGAATAGGTGAATCTATAGGATATATTTCATATGCTTGTTCTAATGCATCCCACATAAAATCAAATTCTTGTGCTGTTTCTAATGTAATTGTTATTGGGTGGAACTTAGTTTCTACTTTCATTGGTACTCTCCTTTTCTCTGTATATAAATTTTAACATATATTAGATACTACAGTGTCCACTCAAAGTACCTCTTAGCATTTGAGTACATATAATCTTCGCCCAAGCACGATGCGTTAATGTGAGTTGTTACTTCGCCGTACCCATCCAATACACCTTGGCTTGAATGAATATGCCCACATACGTGTAACTTAGGGTTATGCTCATCAATCCAACGTCGTAATGCCTTAGAACCTAAATGTCCAGGAGATGCTCCAGGAGATATTGGTGTTGTAATCTCATCAAGTATTCCGTGTGCTGGTCCATGAGTAATTAGAACATCAGTGTCTTTTGGAATCTTTCTCCAATGTTCAGTGTCTTCATAGTCGTTATGAATTGGAAATGCCCACCCACGGAACTCAGGAGTCCAAGGAGAACCGTAAAAATTAATACCATCAATTGTACAACTAGAGTCTTGTAAGTAAATAATAGAATTATTATGATTAACCATATCAATCATCTTCATTGCTTCTTCAGGAAATTTTTCAAATATTCTATCGTGATTACCAGCAACGAGAATCTTATGATTGTATGGTTGATGATATAACCAATTAAGAAAATCTAACAACTCCACCGAATCATAACCACTCGACATAAAGTCACCTGAGTGAATAAGTATATCACCTCCAGGCAAATCTAATTCTTGATGTCTTTGATGTGTATCACTAACACATGTTATCTTTATGTCCACAGTGCTTCTCTAATCTTCATCAACCTAATAAGGTTATTTTCATCTTCCTTAGAGTATTGCTTCTCTAACTTATCAGTTAATTTATTAGCAATCTTCTGTGCCTTTTTAAGTTCAGGTGTATCTTTGTCTTGACAAAAGAAACAATCAGATCCATAAATGTCATTGCGTAACTTCCAATAAGCATTATGCTCAGGGGTTTCAAATGAATCTACTCTTAATGGTCTTTCATCAATCCACCAATTGTATAAGTCATAAATCTCTCTAGCATTCTTTGCTTGTTGTTCAGTGCCATTATACTCATCAGGTTCTAAACTCATTTCCCATAATAGATGAGCAATACCAGCATTCTTATCATTATGTTTATATACATCATTAGCACCAAACACATTAAACATATGAGCCTTCTCAATCTCAACAAAGTCTTTAAGCATATTAAAGTTTACGTGTAACATCCTTTCAGTCACATCAGAGTATCCAGGTTTCATTCCCGTACTTACAATATGATATCGTTTAGTAGTTCTGTACTTAACCCATTCAGTTGCTCTTAATATAGGCATAGTGATTGGCCATACAAACGTTGATTCAAAATCTTGGTTTAAGAAATATCTAATAGGATACTTCTCTTTCATTTCATTCTTCCAAGTTCCCCAATCGTTACTTGTCCTTGCTTTACCAGCACCATTGCCTTTGCTGTCTTTAGGTAATCCTAATCCAATTTTATCTAACATCATTTACTCCATTCATAGTTTTCCCATTGTTTTTAGCCTGAACAGTTTTACCTGCCATGTAAACTTTAATGGATAGTGAACATAACTGACAAGTTCATCTTTCCAGTAATCTTTAAGTTCTTTATAAAATTGTTCTGTTTCTTTATTAGTCATTATCGTTTCGGTGTAGATAGATTAACGTACTCATTATATTCCTGTAACTTAGCCACTTCAAGGGTTAGTCTAGTGACTGTATCATCTAGTCTTAGTAAGTGGTTAATGATTGATTCTTTATCCCTCAATCTAATAACAAGTTTTTCATCGTAAGGGTAAAATGCTTCATTCTCTTCAAAATCAAACCATTGATTATCAGCACCTTCTGATGCATCATACCATTGGAGAGTGTTCCATCCACCTTGTGCCCAAGTAATAGCAAACTCTTTCCATTCTTCTTTAGTATTTGGTTTAGGTGAATTATAACTCATTTTCAAGACCTTTCATCCCTGCTTTAATAGCATATAAGAAACCAAAGTGGAATAAAGCATTTGCTTCATCATCAGTTAGGTTATGTGTTTTAGTTCCTTCACTAAACTCGTTAGCGTCTAGGACTTTGATGTTATCAGTTACTTTCATCTCATCAATAAGGTATTGTAAACCTTGTTTGATTAGAATACCTTGAGTCTCTTCATCTAAGTCCATTGTGATTGTTGCTGAACCATCTTCGTGGTCAACTGTATCTATATTCCTAATCTTTTCTTCCATTACTGCATCTTCGATACTAATTGCATCTTCGTTCATAATTATTTCCTTTTTTGATTGTTTATAATACTATTATACAGAGAATTAGGCAAACTGTCAAGAAGTTTCTGAACTGTTTGCTATAGCAACTGTATAAAAATATTCTTTCTTATCTAGCCATTTCTTAACTTCCTCTAGTTCTTCTAATGGACACCAGTCTGTGAAGGTCTTTCCTTCCCCCCATACTTTAACTAAGGCACTCATAGCCGGTCTCCGTCAGTAAGTTTCTCGTCCTCTAGTTGTTCAAATACGTACTCAGGTACGAAATCTCCTGCTACTTGATGTGCTCCTAGATGTGTTATCATTTCAGAACGCTTGTTAGTGTAAAAGTCTGGAGTCGCGAAAGCATCTCCCGTGAGGGAGCACCCGCAACACTCTAGCTTATCATCTGTGTTATGGAAGACGTACACATCAGCGTTACCAAACCTACAGTATGCCATTCTTACTCTCTAGTAGGTTAATTCTTTCTTCTTGGTTAGTAGCTACGTCTGATAACGCTCGTTGCATATCATTGATTAGCTTATTCTGGTCTGCTAAGATTTGCAGTGCTTCTTGCAGGTCGCTAATATTCTTATGTTGCAATTGAATAATATCAATCATTTCTTCGATTGCTGCACCCATCTTTTTGTATCTAAAAAACATTGTATTTTCCTTTTTCAATTTTAATATGTATATTATACTAGACTTTCAACTAAAAGTCAAGTTTTAAATTTAGCATAGGGCAAAAAAGGGAACATATAGTTCCCTTTTGTTTATCCTCTGTGTAAAAACCCGTTCGTTAGGCTAAGAATAAATCTAATCCTAGCCTTCTCCTGTAACAGAGGTATTATTAATACTGGTAGAAATAGTACGGAGATCCCTATCCAAACTGTGCCAGATATAACTTGGCTTCTCAGTATAGGGTGGTCTCCCTCGGTTTCTTTCCATAGTAAATGCATAGAGGGTAAGAAAATTCTCCACCATGCGAGTAATGCTCCTGATACAGCAAATGATAAGTAGTAGTTGACCCAAAGTTCCATAATAGTTCCTTTAGCGGCTACTTACCCTTTAGACCAGACTCCTCACATACGCATCTATCTTTAGCACGTCCATCTAAATTAAGTTTTAGTACCGCGAATAGAGGGGTTAGTCCCTCCTTGTAATACCCACCTAGGGTATCGCTGTTGAGAGTATAACAGGACAAACATTTACCAATTTTACTTGCTTCTAGGTTAACGTCTTTAACCCACCTCATATAAGCACCTATTTCCATAAGTATCTCCTATTAAGTGAACCTGTTCCTACTCTATTTCCTAATTTCATAATTTTATTTCCCATTATATCAAATCCCACCAAAAATGTCAATACCCATTTTTAATCAACTATAGCAAGAATATCCTTCTCTTCCATAATTAGTAATTCATCTCCCTCATAGGTAATTTCTGTCCCTGCGAACTTCATAAAGATAACTCTATTACCTTTAAAAACCTGTTTTGCATCCGGCCCGTTGAACATTACAGTTCCCGTTGCCGGACGTTCAGCCGCTGCTCCTAAGAGAATACCTGAGCTTGTCTTACCTTCATTCTCATCTCGTTTAATTACTAATCTTTTTCCTACTGGTATCATAACTTTCCTTCCTCTTCAAATTCTATTATTCCTTCGCCTTCTAGGAACTCTACGGTATTTGATACACCTTTCCTATGGCCTACGAAGTAAGAGCCAACTGTTGCGACTATTATAAAGGCATAGAACCCTATCTCTGCATCGCTCACTATTTACAACGCTTACTGTTAGGCTTTCTAGCACATCTATAAGAACCGTGGCTCATTAGTTTCTTCACAATTCTATTACCATTAGCGTCTCTAGACTTTTGTCCTTTCTTTACGATTCCGTCAATCATTTGCTTACTCATTTTTTCTCCTTATTATTAATATAAAAAACCCATAGGATTAGCTATGGGTCTATGTGTGGTGCCGAAGGCCGGACTCGAACTGGCGACCTACTGATTACAAATCAGTTGCACTACCAACTGTGCTACTTCGGCTTTATGGTGGAGCCAGGGAGGATCGAACTCCCGACCTCTTGCGTGCAAGGCAAGCGCTCTCCCAGCTGAGCTATGGCCCCAAAGGTGGAGCGGATACTCAGAATCGAACTGAGATCATTGGGTTGGAAACCCAAGGTAATGGCCTTTATACGATACCCGCAGTAATTAGTGCCTTGTCTTTATTTTTTTAGTGGGAAAACTAGGCAAAATCCACTCAAACCTTGTTGTACTGCTGATGATTTTAAGCCCTAATACGGACACCATACACAGAATCACTTACTAATAGTGTGTGCAGGCTGTTTATTCCTTAGCAGTTAAGGAATCTCTAGTTAAGAGGCCTTTTTATTCACAACGAGGTTCTTCTGCTAGTGCAGCACTAGCAATCCATTCTACGCAAACGTAGGTTGGAACTCCAGGAGCGTATACGGGACAGGTTGTACCTGCTTGCTTACATGATTTACATAAGTCTTTCATATATACGCTCCTTTAAATAAGATGGTCGTTTCGCACACATTACGACCGAAATGCAAAAAGGTAGGAGTCGACATGAAATCGAATGTAACCCGTGCTAATGACGGAGGGTTATTAAGGTCAACCCTGCCTGAAACCTATTCTATTTGGGTAATAAGGCTAGTAAAACCTCAAATCACACACCTATCAGGCTGCGATTGCGTAAGTATTTGCGTTAGCGTTTACTTTAGTTGATTTTTAAGTGTTTCTTCACTAACGCCTAGTAGTTTTTATTACCTAGTCGAACACTATTTCACCCACATCAAAAGAATACAAAACTATACCCTTTTGGTGTAGGTGGGCGGTACTGCCCCGCCGTCCTAAATAACTCCACTACTAAGTTTACGTTGTTTTAATGGGGGCACATTGCAAGAATGTGCGTTTATTTTTAAGGGAGTACACTCAGTCGGGTGGGAGGTGGACTAAATGCACTCTCTTAAAGCCGGAGGTTAGAGTACCGACACACTCAGGTTATTATTGTTTTTAGTATTGTACCTTAAACCAATACTGGTAGTTCACTTTATACTGGGTCTTACCAACCAGTTCGCTTGCTTGCGGATGTTAAGGACACCCGCCAACCCCTAAGAAGTACAAGCGATCACTCTTGCCACTTCTTAGATTACAAAGACACTCGACCGGCTTTGGCCAATGTTATCAGTTAATACGCCAATCCTTATCCCTTGCATTATGTTCACCGTGAAACCACGATGCGTAAGTGAGTACGTATATTTTAACGACTTAGTACCATTGTCCTCATATTTCGTTGTGTGCCTACTATTTCTAGCCCTACCACTATCAGACGGCTAATTTAGTGGTGTCCTGTTCTTACTAATAAATCACGATGCTACGAACAAGTTCCATATCAAATTCCCACCACTCACCATAGGTAACGATGTCGTCTAGCTCTTCGCCTATAATGATGATACCGTAGTTCTCCTCAATTATATCGCCATCTTCATCTTTCTTAGCAATGTTGTCTAAGAAATGCAAGACCGCTCTTTCTACGCCCTTGTCCCACTCGAAGCTATAAAAGGTTCTATCTCCGTGTGTGTTAATATCCTCGGGCTTATCTTCCCCCCAAGTCACATCTGTGTATATTGTATTATCTACTGCTATTACTGCTCTGCTCTCGTATCCCATATTCCTCCCAAAGGACTATTGCCACCGCTACTATTATGTATAGTATAACAACTGGCACTATAATTAAAAATAACATTACAAGCATTGTGGCTATCGCGACAATGCCTAATACTTCTACTACTTTATTCAGTAGTTCTGGTAGGTTCCACTGTGACTTGGTCACTGACTTGATCCCAGTGGTAAGCCTCGACCGTACCCTCAAGTATCTTTTCTTTAGCTTCTTCTTCACTGTTGGCCTCTACTCTATAATACTCACTTAATGTGAAATCCCACGTAACATGATAAATCATACTTCCTCCCTTTGATAAACATACTAAAATAATACACTTATAAAAGTGGGGAGCATCCTTGTTCCCCGTTTAGTTCTTTTTGATATATAGGGAACAAGGGCACCATGAATACCCAGACCTAAATCTGTTTAGTTAAAGCCATCTCAGACGAAAGGCTGGTGTTCTCTTTTAATTAATCCTAGTTATCTCCAATCCCGAGCACTCTAGTGGCAATAGATGAACAATCTGCGGGGCGAACCCGTGTGAAGTCATCTTATTTAATTTTTTTTTCTTTCTTAATTTCTATATATGTATATTATACTTAGTTTTTACCAAATTGTCAAGAAGTTTTTAACCTAAGGTCATAAAAACTTTATAAAGAACTAAGACCCAAAACCCTGTCAGAAGAGCATTTATAATAAAGTCAGTATACTTACTCATGATTGGGCTTCTTTTAGGATTGCTCCTAACTGACGTTGAAGCGTATTGAATTTAAACTCCCATTTCTGTGAGTTCTTACGTTCTTCTTCGTACAACTTCTTATAGTCTGTCTTTGGTTTAAATAATTCTTTTAGTTTACCTATCATTTAAGTACTCCTCGTACATTCTTTGTTCAAATTCTTCTACGTTAAAGTCTAACTCACGGTCTGCCCCAGTCTCAGCCGCATACTCAATAAGCCACTGCTCGTGAGAATTGAACCACTCTTCAAAGGTAGGCTGTAACATTCCTAGCAATCCTTTACCTTCTTTAGCGTTTTCTAGGGCTATCTCACGGTGAATTTCGGCAACTTCACTATGCCCTGCCCACATTAGTCGAGCCCATTGCTGGTCTGTGTACAGTTCGCTAGCGGGGGTACTTCCAGCCTCCTCAAGGATTTTAGCACGTCTAGCTTTCTCAGCCTGCTTCTTACTAAGAGTATGGCCTGCTACCATAGTGTCTACCTCGACTTTCTTATCCCAATAATCTTTACTCATGGAGACCTCCAAATGGTACCCAAATCATTAGGTAACTAACATCTTCCTCTACAAGGTTGGAAGCTTCCGCCTCACTAATAACACCTAAAGCAACTATGTTATCTAACCCATCAGCAACCTCAATCTCATAGTACGCACCATCAGAACCATCAGTATACTTATTATAATTATCAATGTCGGGTAAGTCTGCTATTACCATATAAGCTACCTTTGCTATAAACATTCTTCTAGTATCCATGTTGAGGTGTTGCCTTGATAGACTACCGTATCCTCTTTTGAGTATTTCGCCCAATCACTCTTATTAATGTAAGGACCTCCTACTATCTTAAAGTCCTTACCCCTGTCCCAAGCATCTGTGGCACTAACTATATTGTTGTACCTTTTGCCATAAGCTCCTACTACATTAATAGTAGGCATTTACACCCTTCAAGTCAGCGCGCTGATTAGCTTCCAGTTTTGCTTCAAGGCTATAGCCTTTTGCCTCTTCAAGAGCAACTGTCCAATCATCCCCTACTTCTTCAAGGTTTTCTAAGTCATAGTTTGGTTCATCACTAGCATCCTCTATCTCTAGTACATCTACCCACTCCACAATATGCTTTTCAAACTCTGCACTAGTCATACCAGCACAATCAGCAACAGAACAGTCTATAATTACTTGACGTTGGTACCAACGAGGTTCACGAGACCAAACAGTAACTTCAGTACTTTTAGGCTGAAAATCGTTATACACTTCGTTTAAGAATAGACCCACTTTAGACTCGTTATGGAAGCAGTCAAACGTACTGTCCCTATACTTATCTTGTAGTTCTTGTGGCAGTACATTCATTAATGCTTGTCCTAGTCTCCAATTTCGGTCTGCTACTCTTGCGTTAGCTTCCATTACATAGTCCTGAAATTTTGTTAATTTATTCATTATACTTTCTCTCCTTTTTCGATTTCTTATATGTATATTATACAGAGAATTAGCCAAGTTGTCAAGAGTTATTTAAAGCAGAGAACGATTTTAATCTATAATTTTTATTCAATTGCCCGCCAACTGTTCCGTTGAAGTGAAGTATCAAAGCAGGGACAAGTAGATGGGAAGGTACAAATACTACCTCTGTTATCTTCATGCCCTCTCTTTTAGCACAGTAAGCACCTGCTACTCCTTCAAAGTGTTTTATCACAGGAGAGCCTGGGTTATCTGTTCTAGCACCAAAATGAAAGTTGAACTGATCAGTTGTGCTAACCTTGTACTCGAACTCATTGCCCTCAGCATCTCTGCCATCAGCACCTTTATCTCCTGCAATTAGTTCATGGCCCAAGTGGTGTGCTAGTGCAATCTCACCAACACCGCCTTTGGCCAAGTCTACCCCTTCAGGTAGTTCGTCAAATACTTTCTCTAATAAATCTACGATAGTTTTATAGGTCATCTAAGTCGAAATCCTCGTCTAAAGAGATGTTAATAGCTGCAACATAGTTTACTGACTCAATCTCTTGAGGAGCAGATTTAATGTGGGAGCTGTCTAAATAGTTATCAATCCAAGGTAGTGGATTAGTACCTAACGTCAGCCCAAGCTTCTTAGGATCAAGACCAATGTTAGTCATTCTAACTGCAAAGATGTAGCCCATATACTCTTTTAGTATAGCTGCATTCATGCCGATTAAAGGGCTACCTTTGCTGAATAAGTATTCAATCCATTCTAATTCTTCAGTATAAGCAGTTTCAAATAGTTCGTATATCTCATGCTCCGTCTCAGCTGCAACCTCCGTGAACCCTTCTGACTCATCAGTGTTAAGCATCTTGATAACCTTCTGAAACACATCTAAATGTATCATCTCATCTCTAGCAATTAACTTAAAGATGTTACTACTACCAGACATTAACTTCTCAGGTTGCTCAGAAAAAGACCATGCAGTAACAAAGGTACTAAAGAATCTGATGCCTTCGAACATATTAAGGATTACTGCACTCTTATAAACTGCCTTCTTGACCATACGTTTGGTAATCTCTGGGAAAGGTTTGTCAGCATTAGGGTTATGAGCCAACACAGTGCTATTAGCATCCATCCTATCAAAAATACTGGTAGCCTCGTCAAAACCAGATAGAATACTAGAAGCTCTCCTTTGGATGTGCTCATCCTCAATTATGTTCTCTATAAACTCATCAACATTATTAAAGATAGCACGAACCATCTCAGTATAAGACTCTGAGTGTAGTAACTCATTGTTCTGGTGATTAGTAATATACAATTCCCATTCTGGGTTGTTGCTTATTCCACCATTATTAAAGAGTTGAAGAGGTGCACGACCAGCACAACTATCTAAGGTGATAGCGAACTTAAGACCGCTCTCATAAATGTGGCGTCCTGCTTCGTCCAAAGAATCAAAGTCAGACTTCTCTTTAGACAGGTCAATCTCATTCTTAGACCAGTTACCAATTGCACGCATCTCTTCTGCGAACTCAAGTATCCAAGGGTACTTAGGGTCGTGGTAAGTCTGGATATTTCTATTACAAGAATTATCCCCTAAGAACAAACTGGTACTTTTACTTCTAACTGTCTCACCTAAATTAAATATCTTGCAACTCATTTTTATTTCTCCTTAATGAAAGTACCCACTTCGTTCAAGTACCCTTTTCTGTCTTTAATTTCGTTATAGGCTTGGTTAATACACTCGTCCATATTAATATCTGCTGTTACACATACACCTCGTAAAGTTACGTAGATGTCTCCAATAGCGTCCATAATGTCCCCTGTGTGGTTTCTGTTTAAAGCATCAAACAACTCAGCAACTTCCTCTAGTGTCTTAGTTGCTTGTCCAATTGCAGTACCATTCTCAGTAATACCTCTATCGTAGAACCAGTCATCAATGTGTTTGTCTTTATTGCTCATACAAGCCCTCCATAAGTGGGAATATCTTAGCAATCTCTCTAGCACACTTTTGTGCAACTTCAATGTGCTCAAGTTGTGTACCATTAGCAGTTCTAAGCTCAATGTAATGCACCCAGCTGCGTAGTGAACCTTGCATATATAATCTACTCATAGTATTGCCTTCTGGCAGTACTACCCGTGCTTGCTCTTTAGCAATGCCGTTATCAATAGCAAACTGGTAAGCTTCTTTAGCTACTTGAATAACTTTTTGTTGTTGTATTCTCCACATAGCACTAAGACGGCTGTCATCAATCTTGATAGAGTTCTGTCTATTCTTAGTATCCTGCAGTCTAGCTTCTCTAAGCATAAATGCCATGTCCTTAGTAGGATCAGCATATCGCTGAGAGAACTCTTGAAATGAAAAGCTTCTGTGTCTAAGGATTTGTCTACCAATATCTCTAGTAGTTTCAATCTCAATAGTAGCACTAACCATCTCTAAAGGAGACCAATGTTTGTGCTTAATCAAATACTTAATTAACTGCTCGTTAGTTTCTTTGTTCATTTGGTTGCTAGGGTTAGATACTCTTGCACAGAAAGCAATTAAGTCCTGCGGAGTTTCCATACCTTGCTCCAACATTCCAGCACTGGGCTGTGAGTAGGATACTAAAGATGCCTTTGTGTTGCTGTCCCACGTGTTAGTTGGGTATACCATTCCCATAGCTTTAACGTCTATATCTTGGTTGTCTCTATCAAGTACCGGCATTTAATCTCCTTGTTAGTTCTCTTTCAATATACCATTGTGCCTTCTTAAGGTCTTCAATGCCACCATCTGAGTGCTTATCATCAGCTCTCCAGATGTATTTTACTGCGTTACCTAAGCAGAAGTTCATGTGCTCAGTAACTTGAATAGCCTCAATCCCTGACGGGTGGCTCTTGTAATGTGTTGGGTTTATGTTGTCCATCTTTTTTCTCCATTTTAAATTTTAATGCTATATACGACACGTTTAAAAACATTGCCATACGTCTAAGTTCCTCTTCAGTTAAATGCTGCATGCCCCACTCTCACATCCTTCTACAATTAGTTCGCTGGTGTTTTCTTTATCTTTACTTCTGATGTAGTACAAAGACTTAAGTCCGTACTTCCATGCAGTAAGAATGTCTCTTTTAACTCTGTTACTATCTAAAATCTTATTAGGTAACTTAGTTAAGTCATACCACTGGTTAGAACTCATACCTTGGTCAATGAACTTCTGCAATACAGCCATAAGCTTAAGGTACTCAGCAGAGGTATTTCCTGGCATGTCCCAAGCCTTCATATAGTAAGCCTCTTTCTCAAAGTCAGGGATAAGGCTCTTAACTGTGAAGTTAGATGACTCAAATGTATCTGTTACCGTTTGGATAGGGTCAATACCTTGCGTAGAATTGCTCACAAGTGAAGAACTTGCTGTTGGTGGGATTGCACTTAGTGTAGTGTTTCTAATCCCATACTTCTTAGCATTATGTCGTAGTAGCTCCCAATCACACATAAGGTCGTTCTCTGTAATCTGGTCCACGTTGGCATTGTAGGTATCAATTGGCATAGTACCATCAGCATACAAACTCTTCTCGAAGTAGGTACAAGGTCCTTTCTCCTTAGCCAAATTGATACTAGACTTGATTAAGCCGTATTGGAACCGCTCCGCCCATTGGTGAGAAAGCTTTAATGCTTTAGTAGTGCCAAGTGTAGCTTCGTTCTTAGCTAAGAAATGAGCAAAATCACTAATACCAATACCTAAGAATCTATACCCTTTAGTCGGCCATTCTGTGGCATCCATAGGGTATTCTTGTACGTCAATTAGGTTATCTAAGAATCTTACCATAATGTCTGTAAGGTCATCTAATTCATCAATAGTATCTAACTTACCGAAGTTCACACAGCCTAAGATACATAGAGCAACCATTCCGTTGTCTAAGTCATAGTTCTCAGTACCCAAGTCTTTAGTCTGCTTCAGACCCTCAAACTTAACGTCTTTAGTAGGTAAGAAGATTTCAGAACATAGGTTGGTTTGAGTAATTTGTTCATCAAACATACCTTGGCGATTAACATTATCAATAAAATGAATGTAGATACGACCAGTACCAACTCTTTCTTTAACTAACTTGTTGAAGATTTCAACTGCAGGTAGTACTTTCTTACGAATGTTCTCGTCTTTCTCGTACTCCTCATACACTGGTTCAAACAGTTCTGGAGACCCATATGTGCTTAGTAGTAAAGGAACATCTTCTGAACTAAATAGTGTCCAGTCTCCTTTAGCTAATACGCGTTTGAGAAATAAATCAGGTAAGCCGATCGTGTAATCAATAAAACGAGCCCTACTTGTATTACTTCCTTGATTATTCTTGTACTCCAGTACATCCATTATCTCCCAGTTAAATACAGGGTAGTTAACCACTGTTGCCCCAGAACGTAAACTGTTCTGAGTAAATTGTTTACTAGCTGCTTCGATTGATTTCAATAGAGGCAGTGCTCCTGTGTGCTTTACAGTGTTGTTCTTCACTGGAGCCATAATCCCACGAACGGGAGCCATATCCACCCCGATGCCAGCTCTGTTTGCTGTCATGAGCGATAGTGCATATTCTGAAGCTAGGATAGACTCGGTAGTGTCTCCCATCCTCAGCAAACAACAAGAGCTGAACATCTTTAGTTGAGTACGTACCCCACTAATGATAGGTGTTGGTAGACTAATCTTATCATCTTTAAGAGCGTTATACATCTTAATGACTAACTCAATACAATTATCTTCTAAAGCAAATATAGTCATAGATATGAGCATAAACGTCTCTTGAATCATCTCCAATCGCTTGTCCGTCTTAGCGTCCTTTATTAAATACTTACTATCAAGTTGAACGATAGATGAGTACGGACGAGCGAAATCATTGTTGTAATCCATTACAGACTCCAACATATCAATCTCTTCTTCAGAGTATAACTCTAAGATAGACTCGTCGTACAATCCACTAGCTACATTAGATTTAATATAGTCAATGAAAGGGATTGGATGGAATTGACCATACACTTCCTTACGCATCTCCGTTACCAATAATCTACCTGCAAAGATAGAGTAGTCTGGTGTTGCTGGGTCAATCTTCTCTGCAGCACTCTTAATTAGTGTCTGCTGAATGTCAGAGGTTTTCATACCATCTGCAAACTTAATGTGGGCGTTCAAAGCTGTATCACTTACTGACACGTCTAACTCTCTCCCAAGGTCTTCCTTCTTACAGTTTTCTAACATTGCATGAATGTTATCTAGGTTTAATTCTTCCTGCTCACCATTTCTTTTAGTTATCTTCAAGTTTACTCCTTAAGTCTTCAATGTTCTCTTTTCCAATAGCCTCAGCACAATACTCCACTAAGTCCATTAGCTCAAAATTTCTCAATAGGTTATCTGCCCCAAACTCGTTCAGGGACTCTATATATTTATACTTACTCTGGATAGGTAAACTTTGGGCAATGTCGAAAACATTACCATATTGTTCCATTAGTCCAATAGCTCGCTTCGGTCCAATCCCTTTAGGGCCAGGTACATTATCACCTGCATCACCAGTAAGACACTTATAACTAATGTAATCTTCCATAGGTACATCATAATGGTCGTTCCAAGTTGCTTTAGTTACTTCCTTTCTAGTTACATAACTGAACCTGTTTACGTTGTCGTCTACTAACAAGTCCCAATCTCGGTCAGATGAGATTAACCAAATATTAGAAGAATCTTTTAGCTCAGCCACTAACTGGGCTGCAATATCATCCGCTTCCACATTCTTATATCTAAAGACAGGGTAATGGATTGCGAGAGTTTCTAGCGTTCTTTCATAATCTTCCATAAAGATACGGAACTCCTCAGCTTCTTGCTCAGTCTGTTTGTCGTACTTCTCTTTTCTATTACCTTTATACTCGGGCAAGATTTTAGTCCGGTAGGACGAACTGCCCCAATCTGCTGTAATTAGTATGCGACTAGCCTTATAAGACTGTGCTAAACTCTGTACAGTTCTTAGATAGTCCTCTGCAAAGTTAGGCTTCTTGCTGTGCTTGTATCTAAAGGCAAGGTTCAACGCATCAACAATCATTACCGTACCTGCGTCTTTCTTAGCCATCTGTTTAAAACTTATTGCCATACATTTCCTAAGTTAAATTTACGATTTCAATATGTATATTATACCGAAGTTTCACCTCAATGTCAAGACTTATTTTTCATTTCCCATGAAGTTTTGTCAGATTTCTAACGTAACAAACTAAAAATAGACTTGACAATTACCTCAAACTAGAGTATAATATTTATATTGAAGTTGAGAAACTTCTTAAATGACCCTCGCTTAACGTGAGGGATTTTTATCGACATAAGGGGGACGTGTCTGTCCCATAACTAAGGAGAAATAATATGAAGGAAGATAGCCAATTAATCACAGAGTTATTGTACAACCAAGACTTTGATGTTAACACAGCACTTGCAGCGTACTTAAACTCGCAAGCTAGGTACACTAACGCACTCGCAGCTCGACAAGAACTAGAAACTAAATTACTAAAAGAAAAAGGAGACTCACAATGCTAGAACAAAGAATACAAGAACTAGAAGAACAAATGGCTAAGGTACTAACGTGGGCTAAGAAGAAGTCAGAGCAGATAATAGCACTGGAAGATCAGTTGGAAGCGATGGCAAACCCTAAGTCAAATCTTAGTTCAATAGCGTGGTCTAAGGAAGAAGCGGACTACTTAATGCAAGAGGTCAAAGGATTTGACCCTATCAGACCAAGACTATTAGAATTAGAGCAAGAGTGGAAGAAGCAATTCGATCGCCATAGATCAGCAGGAGCTTTAAGAAAGAAGTACAATAGACTTAAGGATAAAAGTGAGTACCGTTAAACTAAAAACCAAACTTAGGAAGCAAGGAGCAGGTGTTTACGCACTTGCAACAGACTTCGACGGAGGTAGAGTGTACGTTGGAGAAAGTATAGACCTTTACACGAGGTTTAAAGATCATAGCTCCCAACTTAGTAGAGGGGCTCATCATAACTCCGAGCTACAACACTTGTATGACTTAGGGGCAAACTTCACATTCACGGTTCTAAGGGAACAATGGTACGATTACAATAAACCTAAGACACATATAAAACCTCAGCTACTATTCTGGGAGTCCTTTTATATTATTAAGTATAAGGATGTTGCTATCAACAAGGACAACCTTTACTCTCGGGCTAAGAATATGGAAAGTATTGTACACGGACAATTACAATATCATCTCAATCCAACTAAACTAGCATTAGTAAAAAAGTATCTATCACAACAAGTTCCATCATCCAACTAGTGAAAAACAATGTTAGGTGACGGACAATCGGAACTGATATAATATATGAGTAATTTAAACGATTACAAAAAAATGTTTATTTCATTTTTACAGTAACTATTAAAGGTAAACGACATCGTTAGCCAGCTAGGGACGCCCGACAGGGTAGTTCCTAGTGATGGCTTAAGGCTTGTCGGATTTACCTAATAAAAAGATAAATATTTAATATCACTTACTAAGATGGTCTATGACAACTCCGTCTTACGTACCTCACTATTCGATAATAGTTTGATTCAAGAGAATTAACTTACTCGAATACACTAAAATACACCTACTAAAGTTAATAAAGTTTATCCCATCTAAGAGCAATTTGGGGCAATAACTTTAGATTTCCGCGAGCCTTCACATAGGTTTCAACTCATTCAATCCACTATCGTTTAGCGTAAACTCTTACTTACGCTAAACGACAACATCTGTCTTAAATTTCTTAGAGTATACAAATTTGAACATATGATTTTTTGTAGGAGGCATAAGAGTTAGAAAAATTATCTACAAGACCTTCGGTCTTTGGATAAAGCTATTCTAGCCCTCTTATTACGGACGTAAAAAAACCCTCTTTCGAGGGTTTAGGTACTTAGTTAATTATCAATCGTTTGTGTTTCCGAATACAGAGTTAAGACCATTTATCCATAAGACCTTCGGTCTTTAGATACATTAGTCTGAGCCCTCTGTAAGCTCCCAAATTATATCCTCAACCAATACTTTGAGATACAACAAGTCTTGTTTACTTGCTTTAGTCAAAGTTTCCAGTCTATTAGCATCGCCTTGCAGCATCCCTGCTATCTGCTCCGTCATCTGCAGTTTCGTTTCAGGCTTCTCACCTCTCTTAGTGAGATAATCTGCTTTCTGATAAACTTTTTCTCTGCTCAACTTTCCGATGATGGACTTAACTGTCTTACCCATTTCCTTAGCTAACGCATCAACCGTATCCCTATTGGGGTTCTCTCCATAGGCGGATAGAACGTGTCGTGTTTCTGCATCTGTGTAGGTTTTTGCCATTTTACTACTCCTCTAATAAATCCCTAATATCCATTAGCATAATACTAATGATAGTAAGGTTAAATGTAACTGCTAGTGTCAGTACTATTATTGCTGCTTCATGTGCTTGCACTAACCTAACTCCTTCATATTGTTAATAATTCTTAGTTGATTCATAATTACCTCTAAATCTACCTTAGTAACATTACTTAATGACTTCAACTCATGGTCTCCTGCACCTAATGCAATTCTAATCGCAGATACATACTCGTCCTTACGCTTAACGGTAGCACCTTGAGTCTTACCTGCTAACTTAATGTAATGACCGACAGCTACTAACTTAGCCCTAATTGACCCAACTGTCTTACCTAGTGCAACTGCTAACTTCTCCATAATTTCTTTACGTTCCGCATCTGTGTTGCCTTGACCGTACGCTTCAATAATTGACTCTACTTGCTTATCTGTGTATGCTTTTGACATATTTCTAGCTCCTTCTTTTTGTTGTAAATAAAATCGTTCACCCATGATATCTGTGGTGTTTTGTGTAAATCTCTTTAGCTAATGGAGTTGAGTCCCTTTCAGTTAGCTTAACTGCTACTACCAAACTTACAATAGTTATAAACCATACCGATGCTACTCCAATCATACTACTAGCTCCTTTATACTTAAAATCTTTCTAATAATTTGTTTACGTGCTTGGTTTTTACTCCATGCAAATACTATTTCATAGTCATTTTTACCTACCTGAGGTAGCAAACTGACTTGAAACACTCTCTTTTTGTTTTTCTTTCCAATCTTCATAATAATATATTATACTCTTTATTCGGCTAATTGTCAAGACATTTTTTAACAATTCGTCTTTTTAATTCAGACTTTGTTAGCTTAACTACTGCACGTTTTTTAAGGAAGTGCAACTCCTCATTAAATAAAATTCTAACCATTGTTCTCTCCTTCTTTTTTCTACTTCTTTTATCAACTTTATATTACATATTATACAGAGTTTTACGGAACTTGTCAAGGGTTTTTTAACCAACTGCTGAAAAATAATTCGTATACAGTATACAGTAGATAGTACACTGTATACTCAATTCATTTCTCGGCCCCGACCTCGACAAATTGCTCCAATTTACGCTAAACGTCCACAAAAGTGCGAGAATTGCCTGTAATTTGCTCCATAACGCCTCAACTTCCCCTCACTTCGCTCTACTTGCACGAATTGCGCCAATTATGCCCCGAAGGGGCAACGTTGCGCCCACTTGTGCGGCGAATTAAATTTGTGGAAAGTTTCGAAACTTCTTGACAGATTGGTAAAAGTGCTGTATAATATGTATTATAATGGGAGAGTCTACACGTTGCGAATCGGCGCAGTTTTGCACTTACCACGCCTTTTCGGCGCAGATTAGTACTTAGGTCGGCGCGTCGGCGCAGTTTGGATAGGCGTAAAAAAACCCTGCTACTACCCAGGGTTTGATCCACCTTATATTAACGTCTAGGCGGCAAAGACTAAGGAAGATTAGGGATACACTCTACTTCAGGTACTGGGTTGTACCGCGGGATGCTGCGCTAACAGCATTGTGCTATTCTTCTTACCAGGGGCTACCCCAGTGGTCCTAATAGCTTCTGGGTTAAGTATAGAAGTTGCTGCAGCCTCCTGTACTTAATCCCCCCATTGTCCCTGCAATTCTGCGGGGATAGTTATAAGAGCATATCACTAATCTTACTAAGGCTTTGCACCCATTGGAGTCACTCGTACCGTTGACTTTAGCCTCTAAGAGTTTTACTACCATCTAGAGCGGTAGAACAATCGTTGACTGGTAAACCTGTCCGCTGATTGTATTAGGGTACTAACCTAGTTTAGTTGGTCAGACAATGCTTGTAGGTCAACTTTAGTAGCCTTAGCAAGTGATGGCATCTCAAATTGGAAGTGTGCCTCAATGCGAGCAACGAGATCCTTCTTGGATACAACTGGCTCACCTGTCTTAGTTAGCTTTGCTTCAGTCTTGTACACGCCTAGAGATACCAACTTAGCAGTTACTGACTTTACTGACTTGCCCATAGTGTTAGCAATTGCAGCAACGAAGTCTTTGTTTGATACTTCCTTAGCGTTGTAGTCGTTAGTTAGAGTAGTCTCTTGGTCTTTAGTGTAGTTAGTGTTTGTATTCATAGTGTTTGCCTCCCAGCATAATTAAAAGTTTTATTCAAAGATTTCTTTTCTTTCTCAATCTTTATATGTATATTATACTTAGTTTTTACCAAATTGTCAAGACATTTTTGTAAGGACTTGGTCAATTAAATTATTTAAGCGAAAACTTAAAAAATCTCTTGACAAGTTGCCTCACTTGTGGTAAAATGGGCGCAGATCAGCACTTATAAATCGGCGCAGTTTTGCACTTAGGCGCAGAGCGCGATGTATATCTCTTTTGGGGTATAAAAATATATCTCTAAATAGTTGTTGACAAAGGTAAAAACCGTGGTATAATATGGTATAGTCGAGATGCGCGTGGTCGAAAAAATCGGCGCGAATGCAAATGAGAATGACTCCCATTTGCATTTGGCTATTAACCTAAATTATCAACCATATTTTGTAAATCCTCTTTCGTGGCTTTTACAAGGCTTGGCATTGAAAAACCGTAATGCAGATTGATTTTTTCGACAAGTGCCGTTTTGCTAATTACAGGCTTCCCCGTTTTTGCAACCTTAATAGCTTTTACATAAACGCCCAGCGTACAAAGTTTTGAGATAACTGATTTTTGGCTTTTGCCTAATTCTTCGGCAATCACAACAACCGTTGCTCTGGTCGGGTTCATTTTGTATTCTGCAATCATTGAAGCTTCTTGCTCTTTTGAATAATTTTTTGTAGTAGTAGTATCCATAGTAGTATTTCCTTTTAAATTATAGCCTTGCAAAATTGCTTGGCTATGGGTATATTATATCATCTTTTTCTATTTTGTCAAGCGTTTATTTGCTTTTTTTAATAAAAAATATAAGTTTTCGTTAAACATCATATTAGCATCTCCTTATATTCCAATAAGACCGTATTGCCTTATTTACAGTTCCTATTATACACGCTTTTTTGTGTCTGTGTGAGTTTATTTGAAATTAAATCTATATCAGTATATTATAATATTCTAATGTGATTTCGGCGCGTCCCACCTTATTATACCATAAAAATTCGGTTGTGTGTGTTTATTTTGCAATTAAATTAAATAAATAAATCGCTTGACAAAGTCTGGCTTGTAGTGTAAAATCGGCGCCGCAAATGAGAGTCATTCTCATTTGCATTTGGCTTAGATTAAAATCGTGGCTAGTAAAATTGTGTTTCCGACCAATCCGATTATATTTCCCATAGTGTAAAGCGTGTCATTAGTTGCTAAAGAGCGAACCAAATATAAAGATAATCCTGCCATAGTTAGTAAAATCGTGCCTATTGGTGTAGTTTCACCCGTTTCAAGTGATGACATAATCGCTGGTACAGAATTGAATTGTAAACAAGCCAATCCAACCCACCCTGAAATTTCTGCGAATTTTTTGTTTAAAGTAAATGTTGGTTTTTTATTAGTCATAGTAGTCATATTAGTATCTCCTTATTTAGAAAGGGTAAATCCTTTCTTTCTTTGTATGGTAGTATTATATCATAAAATCAACAGTTGTAAAGGTTTATTTGCAATTAAATTGAAATTAAATCTATATCCTAATATAATAATATTCTAATATAGATCGAATTTATTTTCGAAAATCGCTTGACAAAATCTGCGTCTTGTGGTAAAATCGGCGCGAATCTATATAAGCGTTTGCTAATATAGATTCTATTTTTATTTGGCGGTGAAGTGGTCTTTTAATTGAACCTTTCGCCAATCAAAGCCAAGTTCGCTATCAAGTAATTCTGATTTTGTCATCTGCCTTGTCATTGATTTCAATATTAGCAATTCATAATATATGATATCTTCTAGTGCAGTGTGTGGCTCGTCTACCATGCCCGTATCATTAGTAATAAATTTTGTCATAACCTCCGCATTAGTCTGAAATGAACAGTTGCCCAATTTTGTTGGCGGATTGATTGCATGGATTGACATTGCAAAATTCTTGTATGCCTTAGTCATTGCATATTTGTTGAAAGCTACCCGCCACATACAAAAAGAATTTTCGAACATTGTTAAATCGATACCCGTTTTATTGCATTTGTCAATATCAAAGGGTAAATTATAAGCGGTCAATATAGGATTATATTTTCCTGCTACATTAGAAAGCCATCTATTAACAGCATTAACAGACGCTAACATTCTTGAGCCATTTTCTAGCATTTCATTATATTTGGTAAAACGTCTGTCCTTGCCTTGCTTCGACCATATAGATTTTTCTTTCTCACCATTGATATAAAATAAAGCATCAATACCAAATACACCGTTGATAAGTACACCGCATTGTGCTTGAATATTACCCTTTCTATCTACAACAACCGCACCAAAATCCGCTACCTTGTCGCTCATAGTAGTTTCTGTATCAATAATTAAGTAGTAGTCTTTTTTCATATTAGTATTTCCTCATATAGAAAGGGTAAATCCTTTCTTTCTTTGTATGACAGTATTATATCATAAATCAATCATCTGTAAAGGTTTATTTGCATTTAATTTGAAATTAAATCTATATCCTAATATAATAATATTCTAATATAGATTGAATTTATTTTCGAAATAAATTTGCATTTGCCTTGCTTTTGTGGTAAAATCGGCGCGGATCTATATAAGTATATCATTATATTATAATATTCTAATATAGATGTTGGCGCGTTGCGAATGAGAATCATTCGCATTTGGTAAGCGGTGGGCGATAAAAATCCCCTTGCGGGGATCGTTGGTTAAATCATCAGTTTAAGTTGTTAGCAAGGTTTTCTAAATCAACCTTAGTAGCCTTAACCAATGATGGCATATCAAAGCCAAAGTGTTCATTGATACGTGCTACCAAATCACCCTTATTAGTAACAGGCTTACCCGCCTTAGTTACCTTAGTTGCCTTAACATATACACCTAATGTTACAAGTTTAGCAATGATTGATTTTTCTGGCTTACCTAATGCAGTAGCCAATTCAGATACAGTTGTGCGTGTTGGCTCAAGTGAGTAGTCCGCCATCATTTGTGCCTCTTGCTCTTTAGTGTAGTTTTTTGTAGTAGTAGTAGTAGTCATATGTAATTCTCCTTGAATGAACCTTGCATCATTGCCTTGTTCATGTGTTCTATTATACACAGATTTTCCCTCGTGTCAAGCCTTTTCACAAATTAATTATAGGGGCGGATAATAGACCAAAATGACCTGCTACCCGCTGGGCTCCCCCGCACGTACAACTTACGAATGTACCAGTAAACCATAAAGACGCTAACGAACGTAAACAGTTGTCCCAACGGCAAGCAATTAAAAAAAGACTACCCCAATTTCAAGACATGGGATAGCCTTCCTAAAAAAATTATTATAACAAATTTTCACAAATTACCCCTCCCCTTCCTAAACGAAAAAAACTCCCCCAAGTACTATAAACCGAACACCTGAGAAAAATGTAAGTTGACATATTTCTCAAACATGGTATAATATACTCGTATTACATAAAAATACAACATGTGTTGCGTTTCTGCAACAATTATTAAAGGAATATATTATGAAAAACATTATTTTAGCAAGTTTATTTGCAGCTACAACTGCTTCTGCAGTAGTAGATATTAAAGGTACCTACGAAGGTACATTCACTGACGGTAATCCTGGAGCTGCCACATATGCCCAAGACCTTGACTTAACTTTAGTTGGTTCAGTTAATGATACAAAAGTTACTGTAATGATGGAAAACCTAACTGGTGATTCTGTTGTTAAAACTAATCAAGTATTTATTGAAACTAAGATTGAAGGTTTAAACTTCAAAGGTGGAAACTTTGATACTTTGAACGGTACTGGTTTATTACAGGCTTCTAGTGCAGTAGTTAATCAAATGGAATTAGGTTTTGATGTTGCTGGTAACGGTGTTACACTAGGTCAAGCATCGGGTGTTGGTAAAGTAACAGTTGATGCTTCTGCTTCAATTGCTGGCGTAGATGTTAACGTACAGAATGCTTCTGCTTCTGATCGTTTCATTACTGTTGTTGCTAACTGGTTTGGTTTTGGTGTAACTGCTGAGACTCAAGAAACTGCTGTAGCACGTAACAATGCTGTGTCTGCTTCTATGACTGTAGGTGGTATGGGTGTAACTGCTGTAATGGTTGATGTAAATGATGCTACTGCTGTAACTCAAGACGATGGCGTGTTTGGAGATATCTCTGATACTGTAAACGGTGAATCTGTTGTCGGTGGTGTTGTGTCAGTTGATTCAGTTGTAGGTAAGGTAACTGGTAAAGTCTGGGAAAAGAATTCAGTTAATAACTACAAAGGCGAACTTGACCGTGGTGTTATGAACTACTCTTATGAAAAGAACGAAGCTACTGATGGTATATTTGCTGCCAAGCTGAATGTTACATTCTAATAGACGAGATAAAAACCTTAGAAAAAGATAAAAACTTGATCTAAGTCAAGAAAATATTAAGCCCGCCTAACCGCGGGTTTTTTATTACCTAATGAAAAATAAGGGTTGACAATTTGCTCATATTTTGATATAATACGTAGATAATCTGGAGGTATAACAAAATGAATAATCTAGCAACTGTAGAAGACGCGCACATAAGTCCGGAAGGGCTAGAAATAGCGAACACCTACTTAAAAACAACATCAGTTTCAGATACCGCCAAATCTTTAGGAATCCCAGAAGATCAAGTATCTCGATACTTGAATCAACGTGAAGTAAAGAAGTATGTAGATACTGTATTTCTTGATGTCGGTTACAGAAACAGGTTTAAACTAGCCAGCACTTTAGATACGATTATCGAAAAGAAGCTAGAAGAACTTGAAGAAGCGGACATGACGTCTAATAAAGACATCGCAGACTTATTGCAAATGGCACATAAGATGAGGATCGATGAAATGAAAAGCCAGACCGACGCAGCTAAGGCAGAGCAAGCAAATATCAAGAATCAAACAAATGTTCAGATTAATGATAATTCTAGTTTTGGTGAAGGCAACTACGGCGAGTTAATGAAAAGACTACTAAAGGAAGGATGATATGAACGAAGCAAAGTTTAAAAGTATATTAGACAGAAATGCAGGTCTTAGTGCTGAACAGTACGCAAAAGCGTACCCACAGTTAACAGACGAGCAAATTACAATTTTAACAACAACAACAACAGGAGAGGCATATGAGCCAAGCAGAAAGAGCTTATTCAGTTTTACAAAAGCTGACAAGTAAAGACGCACCCAAAGGCGAAGAATTTAATGATTGGGCACTTAGGTGTATTGAGGCTTTGACTACCAAAGTCACTGACCTGGAATTAGAAATCGCAAAACTAAGGATTAAGAAATGAACGTAGAGAAAATTAAACGCAAGATGTCAGAAGGATACACAGATGCAGATATCGCAAACATGTCCGGAATGTCTATAGAAGACGTCGCAAAATTAAGAGCTCCCGCTCCTACTCCTGAAAAGGAAGCGCCTGCAGCTGTTGTTACTAAAAAACCTGTCGGAGAGAAGAAAAAGAAGTAGACTATGTCTAATTCAGTTGAGCGTCGCTTAGACTTATTAGAGAGTAAGGTTGAGCATATAACACCCCTATACCGACGTATACCAGTGGCTTTAGTAATTGCTGTTGGCGTACAGACCTTAGGCGCTGTTTGGTGGGCCTCAGATATCTCCAGTACCGTACACAGTCTAAAGAAAGAGAACGTTAGCGAACTTTCTGTTAAGAACTATATAGCAGAAAGAGAGAAAGCGTACCTAGAAATGGACAACGACAGACACTTAAAGATAAGTGAGAGGGTTACTCGAGTTGAAGGCAACTTCCAATACATAGAGAAATCTTTGACCAGGATAGAGAAGAAGCTTATGATGCTAGGAGATTCCACACTTAAGAAATAGAGGAGTACTATGCAAGACTTTGATGATGAGTGGGTCACCACTATTTATGAAAACTGCGCCACAGCTATGGAAGGCCTTCAGGCCCGAGAAAAGATGAGTGCAGAAGAACAAGGATTAAATAACTTGTGTGAAGTTATTGTATTCCTATATAACGAAGTTTACGAGAGTCCCTTGTATATCTCTGACGGTAATACCTCAGCGAGTACTAGGGTTCTCCACTAATTTGAAACGACTTATACTTAAATAAAACTGGCCGTTGATTCGGCATATAAACAAAACAGGGTTATTTCAAATACGTCATCAGGCTTTCGGGGAGTTTGAGGACTTTTCCCCTTCCTCGGAGGGGGTTTTCCATTATGGATTTAGTAATATACACTTTAGCAGATGAAGAACTAAAGAGGGTTGAGTCCCTAATAGAAAACACGATACCGAAAATAGAGGCATTAGTCCCAGAGTATATGAAGATATACAACGAGCTAGCAGAGCCCCCCGCCTCAGAAGATGCTAAGTCAAAAGACTTGAAGGCCAAGTACCGAGAAGCAGCACTCAAATCCCACCCTGATAGGGGAGGGGACGGGGAGGTCTTTAAAGAGCTATCCTCTGCGTACCGAGAAGGAGACAAGGTCAAGTTTATGAATGCGTACAATAAGGCCATGGGCAACCAAGCTGATATACTAAATGCGCTTATAAACACTAACGGGTACAAGTGGGCTCTAATGTATGAAGATGGCAAAATAGCGGAAGTTAGAAAAGCCTTTCTACAACACTTACTAAACGAAATTTACCAATTGGAGACAAAAGGATGATAAAAGCACTAGTTTTAGTACTGTTCTTATCTGGGTGTGAGAGCTTACAAGTTTCTCGCACCACCCCCCAGGAATATGTAGCTGCTCCAGACAATACCGAGATAGTAGAGGTAGTAGAGCCTGCAACCACTAAGGGATTTTTAGTACTCCTAGCACTCATAGCGTTATCTGCGGGAGTAACTACACTAAGTTTAAAAGGAATTTAATGTCAAAGAAGAAAGCATCACCAAGTGCATTAGCACTTATGAATAAGCAACATTTCGAGTTACAAGATGTAGAACCTATCACAGGTAAGCAGCATGAGTTTTTTGCTAATTATGAAGCTGGAAAGTCTCAGATACTATCAGGTTCAGCGGGTACGGGAAAGACTTTCATAACTTTATACAAGGCGTTTGAAGAGATATTAAAGGCTAAGGTTAATTACCGAAGAATAGTTATTATTCGTTCGGCCGTTGCCACTAGAGACATTGGTCATCTTCCCGGTACCTTAGAGGAGAAACAAGCTATTTATGAAATACCGTATATTGGTATTTGTAATGAGTTGTTTGGAAGAGGTGATGCGTATACTTTAATGAAGAAGAATGGTATCATTGATTTTATGCTAACTTCTTATGTTCGTGGTATAACTCTTGATGAAACAATTGTTATTGTTGATGAGTTTCAAAACTTAACAGCACACGAAGCAGATTCAATTATTACTCGTTTAGGTAAGGGATCGAAGATTCTATTTTGTGGTGACACGTGTCAAACAGACTTCACTAGAAACAATGAAAAAGATATTGATATGTTTATTGATGTAGTAAAAAGAATGCCTAATTGGTTTGATATTAATGAATTTGAATCAGGTGATATTGTGCGGTCGGGTATTGTTAAAGAATATATTAGGACAAAGGAGAGAATGGGATGATGAGTGGAGATGGAAGATTATTGGCAGCATTATTTATATTAGCAGGAGCAATCCTGGTGATGAATGACGCTAAGGCAATAGATCCCATCATAACAGATTCAACATCAAAGAGTACCGTAACTACTAATGGTGACATAACCACAACGGTTAAGTCTCCTCCTCCAAGTGCTATATCACCTTCACTTAGTGGAGGCAATGGAGCGGACCAGTGTACTATCGGAGTATCTGGGGCTGTTCAAACACAGATTCTAGGTATCTCAATGGGCTCAACTGTTAGGGATATGAACTGTGAAAGACTAAAGAACTCAAAGACCTTATACGATATGGGTATGAAAGTTGCTGCGGTATCCGTCCTATGCCAGGATGTAAGAGTCTTTGATGCTATGATGATGGCCGGAACACCTTGTCCTTATAATGGTATCATTGGTGCGGATGCAAGAATAGCTTGGGACAATGATCCAGAGAACAGACCGGGTGCGGAAGAAGAGGAGGAAGACGATGGTTCAAATGCGATACTTGGTGGCCTTGGGGCTAGTGCTCTCGGGCTCTTACTCCTACTCTAAGACTGAATACGGCACAACTAATAATGCTGCCGCAACTAGTCTTGATTGGGTAATGAGAAATGTGCTACCTGACGTTGGTAACTTAGAAATTAATGGAGTGTATTACCAATATACCCCAGAGAAAGTAACAGCAGATGACATGAAGGTACATGTTCAAAATGAGAACATAGATGGTACTGGATATATTTTTAGAGAAACAGATGATTGGAGTGGATTGCCTGGTGGGTTTCCAATCAATAAAGTAATTGGGGTAGATAATATCCCTAAAGCATTATGGGGGGATGGATCAATTGAGGTAGAGGGAACAGGGACAGTAACAGATGCTAGTGTAGTATATAGTTACAAGTTTGATGATTCTTGTGTAAGTCCTTTATCAGATCCATCTTGCCCAGGGTATAATGATGCCCTAACAGCAGCATTAGCTAATATAACAGAACCTGTAGCATATGATGCTATGGGCGATGCAAATGTAAAAGATGTATTAAATAATAAAACTGAAGTGGAAGAAGAAGATGATGAAAATGATGAACAGGAAGAAGAAGAAAGATTAGAAAAGGTTTTATCGGAAATCGATATTGATATATTGGACGCTAATGCACTTGCTCAGAATCATTTGATGCAAGCGTTAAGCTTAACAGCAAATATAACACCTTATTATGATCTTAAAATACCTGGTGGAGCCTATGAAGAGACAGTAGTTCTTAAGGACTCCACATTACCCGATAATAAGAGGGGCGCTAGAGTAGGTCTAGCACAGCAATTATTGCATAACGAAATGGTCGAGATGCAGTATAACAAAGAGGAGTAAGTATGAAAAAGTTAGCATTAGTAATAATAGCATTTGCTTTTGGATATGTTTTTGGTACAGTAGCATTTGCAACTGACGTTCCAATTCAAGGTAATGTTCAATCACGTTGTTTAATCACAACATCAGTTCCAGGTGTGTATGGTAACCCATTACCAGAAAAATTAAGTACAAAAGTAGCAGACGGTGGTGTAGTTCCAATCGTAAGATATGATATCTCATTAGCAGATGCTTACAAGGCTAAGATAACAACTCCAACAGCGTTTACATCAAGTCCTGCTTTGACAGACTCTGTTGCTTGGACTGGTGCTACTGTTGTAGGTACAACTTCAGCTGCTGGTATGTCAGTTTATGAAGGCGCTAAGGTTGTTTATGATGCGACTACTGAGTTTGATTTAACAGTTGCTGGTTCTACTTGGTTTAACTCTGAGTCAACAGCAACCTACGGTTATGACAAATCATTCCCAGGTGGAACATATAACACTATTGTAGTTGCTGAGTGCATCGCCAAATAGTATGAAGTATATTTGGTTTACATTAGGGTTTATATTCTTGTTAGGTACGGCTAATACCCACGCCCACGAGATGACCCCAACGTATCCCAAACTAGAGACAAGCTATATTCCAGGGGTTCTAAAGACAAGAATGCATATATTTAATAGACGAGATGATGTTTCGTATTATGAGATAGGTGTATTTGGGAAAGACTGGGAACCGATTCCATTTGTGACTTCTTATAAGTTGTTAAAAATGGAGTACCTTGCTCATGCTGAAGTTGATATTTACATCAATGAACAGGATAAAGCAAGTGCTGAATATATATGCTCTAAATCTAAATTACGCAAAGAGGACGTGGTATCATCAGCAATATCGTCCCGCATCTGCTCGAGGCTTAAATGATAAAAATAATACTACTAATGTTATTATCCTTTAATGCTTTTGCAAATAATGCATTGAGTCTACAGTTACCTAGTATGTCTAATAGCTATCAGTCTGATAAATTCAGGGCAGGTAACTTAGATTGCTCTAATGCTATTGGTGGATCAACCAACTTAGAGTTTGGTATGACAGGTATTGTTAATAATGCTATGGGTGAGGATGTAACTAATCCAACCTCAAAAGATGTAGGTTTATATGCAAGGATTGTAATGCCCTTGAATGCCCCTAAAGAGAGAATCAATTGTAATACCCTATACAAACTAGAACTTAGAAAGAAACGCCTTGAAGTACTGAAACTAGAACAAGAGCTTAACACCCTTAGAAGATTACAACTTCAAAACAATTTCGAGAATTAGTATGGGAGTATATGAAAAATAGGTCTTGACAATCTTCTTAGTTTAAGGTATAATATACATTACAAAATAGAAAAATTAATTAAATAACATAACCAATAGATGGTAGAAACATCGGCGATAGATTAAGTTCAAATCACTTTGATTCTAAGTCTCCACAAAGGAGATAATAAAATGAAAGAAGAATTACCAAACGGTGTTAAATTACACCACACACCTAACCTTGACGAACTAGAGAAGGGCCCTTGGCCTTCATTCGTTACTGGATTAAAGCGATTAGCAAGTGATAGCCATGACGGAGCCGCAATGGCACGTGACGTACTAGGTACACTTGAAACATCTTACGTAACTAAAAAAGGTTATTGGAAAGGTGGTACAGTTGGTGTTATCGGTTACGGTGGCGGTATCATTCCACGCTTTAACGAATTGAAAGACGATAATGGTGATTATAAATTCCCTGCTGCAGGCGAATTCCACACATTACGTATTCAACCACCAGCAGGTATGCATTACACATCAACTCTTTTAAGAGATATGTGTGATATGTTTACTGATAACGGTGGTTCTGGCTTAATCGCATTCCATGGTCAGTCAGGCGACATCATGTTACAAGGTGCTACTGAAGAGACAACTCAAACAATCTTTAACACATTTAATGATTACGGTTTTGACTTAGGTGGCGCAGGTCCAGCAGTACGTACAGGTATGTCTTGTGTTGGCGCTTCACGTTGTGAAATGTCAAATGTAAATGAGCAAGCAGTCTTACGTACATTAGTCAACGCATTCTTAGATGATATGCACAGACCAGCATTACCATACAAGTTGAAATTTAAAGTTTCAGGCTGTGCAAACGATTGTATGAACTCAGTACAACGTGCTGACTTCGCAACTATCGGTACTTGGAGAGATGATATTAAAATCAACCAAGACTTATGGAAAGCAATGGTTGCTGACAAAGGCATGGACTACGTAGTTGATAACATTACTTCTAGATGTCCTACTTCAGCAATGAAAGTGAATGCTGATAACTCATTAACAATTGATAATAAAAACTGTGTTAAGTGTATGCATTGTTTAAATGTTACTTCTCCATTGACTCATAAGTACATCGCTAAAGGCGACGTTGAGCCTATCTTAGCTACTGGCGATGATAAAGGTGTTATGATTATTATGGGCGGTAAGCGCACATTAAAGATCGGTGATTTATTCGGTTCTGTTGTTGTTCCATTTATGAAGATGGATACTGCTGATGACTACGAAAAGATTGAAGAGTTAGCAGGCGAAGTAGTTGACTTTTTCGCTGAAAATGCATTAGAGCACGAACGCACAGGTGAAATGATTGAACGTATCGGTGTTGTAAACTTCCTTGAAGGTATTGGTCTTAATGTAGATCCAAATATGATTAACTCTACTCGTACATCTTCATACGTTCGTATGGATGATTGGGACGAGGAAGCGGTTAAGTGGTTTGAGAACAAGAAAGAGGCAAACGCATAATGACTGAATGGTATGATGCACTGCCCCTTGGAGAAAAGATGGCTATATGGCAAAAATACAAGGAAGATGGCCACGGTAAGTTTTTAGAAAAAGCATATAAAGATTATTTAAAGAATTTCAAATTAAAGGTAGTAGCATAATGACAGCAGTAGTAGTAGTAATTGGAGCCATGGCTTGGTCATGGTTGGTATATAAACTCATAACATGCAAATGCTGGGATTAAAATATGGCTTACGGACCTAAAGTATTAGACCACTATGAGAACCCACGTAACGTTGGGGTCTTTGGTAAGGATGAGGAAGGTATCGGAACGGGAATGGTAGGTGCTCCTGCCTGTGGTGATGTAATGCGTCTTCAAATCAAAGTTGAAGATAACATTATCACTGATGCTAAGTTTAAGACTTATGGGTGTGGTTCTGCTATTGCTTCAAGTTCTTTATTAACGGAAATGGTTAAGGGAATGACCCTTGAAGAAGCATCCGATATTAAGAATTTGGATATAGTTGAAGAACTTGCTTTACCACCAGTTAAAATCCATTGTTCAGTTCTTGCAGAAGATTGTATTAAGTCTGCCATTGCGGATTATCGTGATAACAATAACTGAAGTAGGTGCTAAACGAGTTAAAGAGTTTCTAAAGAATAGAGGCTCTGGTTTAGGTATTCGTATAGCAATCACTACAACTGGTTGTTCTGGTTATGCGTATCAATTAGAGTTCGTTGATTCTTTAAATGAAGATGACACAGAGTACCAGTCGAATGGAACCACCTTAGTAGTAGATGCCAAGTCCCTGGCATTTATAGACGGCACGGAAGTTGACTATGTAGTAAATGGACTAAACGAAGGATTTGAATTTAATAACCCCCTTACTAAGGCGAAGTGTGGATGTGGGGAAAGTTTTACCGTATAGGAGAACTAATATGGCTGACTTAGGAGAAGATCTAAGCAAAATTGAAAAGGCGAAGGAGAGATTGGCAAACGCCAACCTCAATATCTTAGGGTATAAACTAACCCCCACTCAATTAGGCATGGCCTTTGCGGCACTTTCTACTGTACTAGGTACCTTATATGGGGGATTCACTATGTATCAAAAGGTGGATAATATAGCCAACTTAGACTTAGAAGCCTACCAACAGAAGATGGATGTAATGGATACTAAGATAGAAGCTGCATTAGACTATTCCAGAGACATTAAAAATGGACTTCGAGACGACATACTACGTATTGAAAAGGTTACAGACCGTACTGAAGATGACGTAAACAATATTGAAGATAAAGTAAGAACTTTAATTGATAGTGCAGAAGTTAGATTTGAAGCTAAACGGGACCAACTTAGAACTTCAAATAAGGCAGATATAAAAGAATTAGAAGAGCGTTTAAACGCAAAGGTACAGAGGGCGCTAGACAACCCTCTAGCAAAATAAAAGGTAAATATGGGTAAGATAGTAGCCAAGCTTGCAGCTATGAAGCTGTTAGAGTCCTGGACTTGGGCAAAATGTGAAGCGTGTGTGTATTTAATAGCAGTAGCAGTGTCGGTAACAGTACTTTTCGTATTCGTACCTTTAGCTATTTATAAGTAAATGGAAGCTTCATTAATGCCCTTTATAAATGGGGAGTTACTTATGGCAACCTGCGATTGGGCGCCATTTATGTATTGTTGTTAAATAACAAAGGGTAAGAAAAGAGTATGGATATGGAAGAAAAGAAACTAGATCATCAAATTGCAGAAGAAAGCATGGACAACAGCTGGAAGGACGAACTAATAGTAGTGGTATTTTCACTGCCTATAGTACTGAACTTTCTAGCTCCCTTGTTTTCAGAGACTACCATGGCCCAGGCCTGGGAGAACTTAGCAAAGGCACCCGAGTGGTACACAACAATTATAGGAATTTTAGTACTAGTTATATTTGGGCTAAAGGCTATTGTGTACAAAGCGGCGGATAAATTATTTGAATCACCTAAAGGGTGTAAGAAGTAGTAAAGGATAAGTATGTTTGGATTACCAGTAGAAGCAGTAAGTATGTTAGGGTCTACCGCAATGGGCGGAATGATGAAGATGTGGGGCCAGGCGCAGGCAGATAAAGCAGAGCAACATAAGATGCTTTTACAAAGGAACGCACAAATTGAAAAGGGCGTAGAGAGTGCACGTAATATGCAGAACCCTAATGCAGCCTGGATCAGAAGATTTATAGTTGTTACCGCAATGTTATCAGGAATCGGAATTGTATTCCTAGCACCTGTTATGGGACTAAGTACTAATGTACCTATTGAAGTTACAGAAGGGTTCAAGTTCTTATTCATAGATACAACAACAACAGTAACAGAGTACATTTCTTTAAAAGGGTTTGTTACTCCAGAATGGTTACCAGTAGCAATCATGAACATCATTGGTTTCTACTTTGGTTCAGCCGCAATGAAACGATAGACAACCAGGAAGGTAAATGTTAGAATTAAGTAGAGAAGATATTTCATCAGAGGAACTTACAGAGTTCCCAAAAGATGAGCGTTTCATAAAACTACCTATAGCCCAGTATCTGGAGCTATTAGGTATATCTGCGATTAAGTCGCAGATATCTTTAATAAACGCTATTAATAACCCTAAGTACCGATTTGTAGTGGCAGCACTATCTAGACGACAGGGTAAAACTTATATTGCTAACATTATAGGGCAACTTGTAGCATTAGTGCCAGGCACAAACGTGCTAATCATGAGCCCGAACTACTCACTTTCCCAAATTTCCTTTGATTTACAAAGAAAACTAATTAAACACTTCGACTTAGAAGTAGCAAGAGACAATGCTAAAGATAAAATTATTGAGTTAACCAATGGAAGCACTATTCGTATGGGATCAGTCAATCAGGTCGATAGTACCGTTGGTAGGTCTTATGATCTTATTATATTTGACGAAGCGGCCCTAGGTGATGGGGGTATGGATGCATTTAATGTAGCCCTGAGACCTACTCTTGATAAACCTACAAGTAAATGTATATTCATATCTACTCCTCGTGGACGTAATAACTGGTTCTCTGAATTCTATCAACGCGGGTATAATGATGAGTACCCAGGTTGGGCGTCCATCAGAGCAACTTATCACGAGAACCCTAGAATTTCACAGAAGGACATTGACGAAGCTAAGCTCGGTATGTCTAAAGCAGAATTCGAACAAGAGTACTTAGCTTCTTTCAATACCTTCCAAGGGCAGGTATGGGACTTTAACTACGAGGAGTGTGTTGCAAACTTAGAGGAGTTAGAAACTTCTAAGATGGATATATTTGCAGGTTTAGACGTAGGTTACAGAGACCCCACTGCGTTCTGTGTTATAGCGTATGACTGGGATGCCCAGAAGTACTACGTACTAGAAGAGTATATGGAAGCGGAAAAGACTACTGAGCAGCATGCCGAAGCTATACAAGTGATGATAGACAGGTGGGACATAGACGCAATTTACATTGACTCTGCGGCGCAGCAGATGCGTTTCGACCTCGCTCAAAATTATGACATCTCTACTATTAATGCTACTAAATCTGTCTTAGACGGTATTGCAGCTGTAGCTACTATTGTAGATAATGATAGTCTGATAGTAGACCAAACTTGTAAGCGCACATTGGAGTGTCTAGACCAGTATCAGTGGAACCCAAATGAAAATCTATTAGTAGAGAAGCCGGTGCATAATATGGCATCTCATATGGCGGACGCAATGCGATATGCTTTATACACCTTTGTCGCTTCTGACATAACTTTTTAACACATGGGGAAAAATAGCTCTTGACTTTTCTGCTGAAATTTGATATAATTCCCCCATATATAGAGAAAATTTAAAAAATCAACTTATGAGTGAACTTAAACGCGATAAGATTAAGTACATAAGAGACCGCGCAAAGTCTGCTTATGTAAAGGACGAGGAATGTTACATCTGCGGTGGAGTCGAGACTTTAGACTTTCATCATTTTTTCAGTGTGACGGAACTTCTTAATAAGTGGATTAAAGAAAGGAAACTAGTTATATTGACTGCGGAAGATATGATGGAGATGAGGGATGAGTTTATTGAAGCACACCATAAAGAAATTTATGATGACACAGTTACTCTCTGCCATGCCCATCATTTGAAGCTGCACTCAATATACGGGAAAAAACCTTCTTTAGTCACTGGACCCAAGCAAAAGCGATGGGTAGACAAAAGAAGAGTAAAGGAATATGGGATTATTTAAAAATTTGGTTCAGAAACTGAACCCAGCACAACCACAAATTGCAGCCTCCGAGGGAAGTCAAGGACCTTTAGTTCATACGATGCCTTATGAGAGAGCGTATGAAAGATTAGAGATAGTGAACCGAGCAGTAAATATGATTGTAGACGCGTCAGCTCAAATAAATATAGATGTTGGAGACAAAGAAGCGTTTCCAGGTATCGCAACTATTAGGTATAAGAAACTTGTTACCCTATTAAATGTAAATCCTAACCCTTATCAGAGTGCGGATGCGTTTAAAAGAAACATATTCTTAGATATGATTATGGACGGTAACGCATTTATGTACTTTGATGGGGTTCACCTATATCACCTACCCGCAGTAAACGTTACTATCCACCCGGATAAGAAAAGTTTTGTGAAAGGGTATGACTATAACGGTACCAAGTATAAAGCAGATGAGATAATCCATATTCAGGACAACTCAACAAGCTCTATATACAGAGGGAGATCGAGGCTAAGTTCAGCTAAAAACTCCATTGACCTACTATATAGTATGAGAGATTTCCAGAATAACTTCTTCAAGAATGGAGCAGTTCCTGGACTAGTACTAAAGAGTCCAAATACTCTTAGTGCTAAAGTAAAAGAAAGACTAATCAACTCTTGGTCACAGAAGTACAACCCAAAAAACGGAGGTCGCAGACCTTTAGTTCTTGATGGGGGTTTAGAAATAGACAGTATCTCTAATGTAGACTTTAAGAAATTAGACTTTGAGGATTCCGTAAACAACCTAGAGAACACAGTTCTAAAGGCTTTAGGAATCCCACCAATTTTGATGGATGGAGGGAATAATGCTAACATTAGACCTAACCAGAAATTAATGTATCAAGAGACCGTTCTACCTTTAGTTAGAAAACTGATTAGTGGTTTAGAACGATATTTTGGCTATGACCTAGCAGCCGCCTTGGAAGACCTCTCGCCTTTACAGCCCGAGTTAGATGAAAAAGCAAAATACTACAGCACTTTAGTCAACGGAGGGGTTATTACTCCTAACGAAGCTAGATCCGCATTAAGATTAGAGAAGATAGAAGGTCATGATGATATACGCATTCCTGCAAATATTGCAGGAAGCGCAGGCAACCCCGCTGAGGGTGGAAGACCTCCTGGAAAACCCCAGGGGAATGACGAGGATAACAAACAATGAATAAAAAGTTTGAAATTAGTTCGCTATTTGATGTAGTACAGAAAGACGCAAAGTCTGAAGTACTAACTATTAAAGGATACGCGAACACTGTTACCAAAGACCGTTCGGGCGATGTAATCGTTTCGGAGGCATGGCAAAAGGGTGGTATGGATGATTATCTAAAAAACCCTATTATCCTTGCGTTCCATGACTATTCTCGTCCAGTGGGGACCACTGTTGATTACAATGTAACCGACAAGGGTCTGGAAATCGTTGCAGAAATTAGTACAGCTGCAGGTGAAGTATATAACTTAATCAAAGACGGTGTTCTAAAAACATTTAGCGTAGGTTTTAGCATTAAAGATGCGGACTATGAGAAGGATTCAGATACATTTTTTATTAAAGACTTAGAGCTTTATGAAATTAGTGTAGTATCTGTACCCGCTAATCAAGATTCGACTTTCTCTTTAGCTAAGTCATTTGACAACGAAGATGAGTATAACTCATTTAAGAAGTCTTATGGTAAAGTAGAAGTAAAGGAAGAGGAACTAACAAAAGGTGAGAAGATTCCTTCTCAAGACAACATTCTTAAGGAAATTAATATGGACAAGAAAGAACTAGAAGTAATGATGGCTAAATCTGCAGCAGCAGCATTAGACACATACAAAACTGAAGTAGCTACACAAGCTGCTAAAGACGCAACAGAAGCTAACCTAAAATCAATCGAAATGGGTAAGACTCAAGCGGAAAAGACTGCAGCAGCTTTAGAAGCTAAGATCAAGTCTGACGGCGACAACTACGCTAAAGCTATCTCTGAAATGTCAGGTGAGCTTAAAGCTGCTAAAGACGAAATGGCTGCAATGGCTAAATCTAAGATGCAATTCTCTGAAGCTGGCTCTGACGCTCCAACTTCAGACGAGTTAAACTCTGCATACATTACTGCTAAAGTATTGGGCAAATCAATTGACCAAACTCAAGTTGGTAAGCAATTAATCGAAAAAGCTACTCGTTTTTCTGATACTGATTGGGAAACTACTTGGAACTCTGAAATCTTTACAGGTATCCAGAACCGTGTTGTAGTTGAGCCAGTATTTAACTCAATCGCTATGAATGCACGTGTAATGAACTTCCCGTTCAACCCTGATACAGGTATGGACGCTACATGGGTTGCTGGTGGAGCATTAAATGACGGTGATAACGTTGGTACTGCATTTAATGACACGTCTTCTGGTACTACTCAGAAGCACGCTCTTACAGAGGTTACAATGACTGCTTCTAAACTTGCTACTCGTGAGTACATTGGTTACGAAGAAGAAGAAGATGCTCTAATCCCAGTTGCTGGTATGATCCGTGATGCTATTATGCGTCGTATGGCTCGTACTTCTGATGCATCTATCTTAGGTACAGGCATTACGGCTCCTTTCACTGAGTTAGAAGAATTAGCTGGCGGACATGCAACTAATAATGTTGTTACAGGTGGAGTTACTACTCTTCTTACTGTTGCTGACATCTTAACTGCTCGTAAGAACATGGGTCAGTGGGGAATGAATCCTTCAGATTTAGTTATATTCTTGTCTCAAGCTGCATACTACAACCTATTAAATGCTACTGAAGTAACTACAGTTGATAAGTACGGCGACAATGCTACTATCAGAGCTGGAGAGCTTGGTAAAGTATGGGGAATGTCTTTAGTTGTTTCAGATGCTTTTGAAGCAGCTGCAGCTGGTAAAGCTCAAGCTATCATTGTTAATCCTTCTAACTACTTAGTAGGTAACTACCGTAACCTTACTGTTGAAACTGCTACTGACGTAGTTGCTCAACAAAAGGCTCTAGTAGCTACTCGTCGCTTTGGATTTATTTCTAAAGAGGCTGGTGCAGCTGGTAAAGCTTCAATGGCTTTAATCTTATCAGCAGCTTCATAAGTACTGATTGATCTAACTAGCCAGGGTAAAACCTGGCTGGTTTCTATAAGTGAATTACTAATACAGTTTATTTATAAAAACCTTGTCAAAAGGACAAAAGCATTATAAGGAATTAGAATGGCAGATTTATATACAGTTAGTGAATACAAAGCCTACGCTGGTATTAATAGTACTACTAGAGACGCAGAGATTAACCTTCTCCGCGCCCAGATTTCTGCACTTGTAAAAACCTATTGTGGTCGTACTTTTATTGATAACTACGCCACAGCAAAGACAGAGTACTTCGACATTTCAGGTGGCGAAACCTCTATCTTTCCTATTGAACTACCTGTAAAAGAGGTAGTTCAATTATTTGAGCGCACAAGCTCAAAGACGGATAAACTAACCGTCGAAAACAACAACGCAGATAGTAGCAACTACTATCTCTTAGAATCAGGTACTGCACAATGTACCCTTTCTTCTAAAGCGACTGAATCGTCTTGTATTAATAACAGTACCTTTACAGGTGCAGGCTTAAATGATCTAACGGTCACTGGATACAACGCAAATACGTCGTCAGGTGAAGTTGGGCGTAGCTATAAAGTACAGATAGACAGTACAGGAACCCCAGATACCTTTAAATGGTCTCGTGATGGGGGGAATAATTGGAAGGAAACTAGTGTAGCCATAACTGGTTCTAGTCAAACGTTAGAAGGTGACGTAGCTGTAACTTTTGCAGCCACCACAGGACATACAGATACTGAGAGCTGGTCTTTTAGTGCTGAAAAATGGACTGGCGAATGTAGCAATACATCGTATCTTACACAATCAAGCTGTGAAGCTGCCGGAGAATTCTGGACAGTGGATAGATTATATGAAGTAGATGCCGAGGGGCAAGAGGTGGCTAGAACATCTTGGACATTCCCTAAAGGTATTAAATCTGTGAAGCTTGTGTATACTGGTGGGTTCTCTTCTACTCCAATTGAATTAAAGCTAGCTTGCTATGATTTGACTACTTACTACTTAAAGAAAGAGTCAACTCCTGCTAAGTCTATGCCAGGCTCAGATATTAAAAATATATCTCGTAGTCAGTCTTTACATTCAGAATTCCCCCCACACATAAAACGTATCTTGGAGCATTATAGGCATATTAGCTAATGAGCAAGCAGAAACTCGAGAAGTATCTAAAGCCTATGCTAGATTTCGTTGATTCTAGTACAGAGAGTTTTAGAAAGAACGTACTAAACCCGCAACTACATGTAGTTGTAATAGATAACAAGACTCTGTCTGCCGCAGGGTTAGATAGAGCCTCAGCCGATAAGTTTAAGGCGTTTGCTAGAGACTGGGCAGCCAAGTACGCAAATAGGGCTAATGACTTAAAGTTAAACAATGGACGGAACCAGTATATTGTACTAAATAGCTTCGGGCAAGCTGGCAGGCTATTTAAGTCTGCAAAAACCCAGGGACTATTGAAGTCCGAGGGGCTAGGCACTCATAGAGGTCACGTATACGCGGCGGTTAGAGAATCGGGGCAAGACAGGTTAGATAAATCTATGTCTATGCTGACTACTGCAGGCTCTTCGGAAGCGCCTATAGTAGCAAAACTAAGAAGAAAGATGCAAGCCCAGCTAAATATGGCCACACCCGCTCTCCGAGCAACTTTTGCTAGACGTATTACTAGTAAGAAGCTACACGCTGATCTTACTATTACTCTAATAATACCCGAGCTAGGTGCGGACAACATTGGAAAATCCGCAGAGTTGCGGTTAAAGAGGGAGTATGATAAGGCTCTCACTTCATTTGTAGCTAAGCACGAAAAGGCACTATTAAACGTAGTTAACATTGAAGGGTCCAAGTCTGTAGTACAGGCACTAAATGAAGTAGTAGACGCTACAATTATTGGGAAGAAGAAGAAGGAGTATAAGAAGACTACTACTGCTTTTTTACGAGGTAAGGGGTCTAAGAGGCCAAAAAAGGCTATTACGTCCTCAGGAGTTCCGAGGATAAGAGACACAAAAGGAAGATTCACTTCTCCGGCATCCTTACAGAATATAATACAGTCCCAGATTACAGAAAAAGTAAAAGAAAATATGGGAACCGGTGGATCGCTAGAGAATAGAACAGGAAGATTTGCAGAATCGGTTATTATTACTAATGTAACTCAGTCTAGGCAAGGAACATTAACTGCTTTTTATAACTATATGAAGTACCCTTACCAGACATTTGAGAGAGGATTTAAACAAGGATCTACAAGAAGGGATCCAAGACTACTTATTAGCAAGTCCATTCGAGATATAGCTAGAAAATTAGTAAGTCGTAAACTAAACGTTAGGACTAGGAGAGTATAATGGCAGGTAAGGCACGTTCAGCAATAGTAAATCAAATTATTACTAAACTTAAGCAAATAGACGGCTCAGGAACTTTCAGCATAGATTTAGCTAACAATGTTACTAACAAGTTGATTTTCTGGGACGAAGTAAATGATTTCCCATATGTATCAGTAGTAGCGGGTAATGAAGTACGAGAGTACTTACCTGGTGGGTTTAAGTGGGGTATGTTAGGAATAAATATTAGAATGTATGTATATGGCGAAGAGCCTTTAGACGAACTAGAAAAAGTTCTATACGACATTGAAACACAGATTGATGCCAATAACGTATTAACTTACGATACAGGCAAACAGACAGAGCAGATGACAATACTTAGTATTGCAACTGACGAAGGATTACTTGCTCCCTATGGAGTAGGTGAGATTACCTTAGAAGTAAGGTATCAAATATAGTCTAAAACGGTAAATAGACAATAGTCGAATAAACCGTTATGACAAGTTTTAAAGGAGATACATTATGGCATTAAGCCTAAGCAGAAATGCAAGTTTTATTTGTTCTTACGTTGACACAGTCGGCGGATGGGACGGCGATGGCCGTGTACCAGGTGAGGCAAACACTTACGAAATCGGAATCTTAGACGGGTTCTCTTTCTCACAAGCAACAGGTACACAAAACGTAACACTAAACGAGTCTGGAACTTCACCACAGCGTGGACAACAGATTTTTAATACATCAATCGAGCCAGTAGACTGGTCTTTCACTACGTATGTGCGCCCTAGAATTGATGACCTAACTACTACAAACCTTCACGGTATGGTAGAGAAGATCCTATGGAATGCTTTAGTATCTAGTACTGAAACTAATAACACTTCTACAGGTGGAATTGCTTCAACAGCTACAGAATGTACTGTTTCAACAACTACATCAAACGTAAACCAGTTGTTAAAACTAACTGGTTGGTTCGTATTCTCTGACTCAGCTACTAGTTACAAGTTATCTAAGATGGTAGTAAACTCAGCGTCTATTGACTTCGATATCGACGGTATCGCACAGATCACATGGTCAGGTTTCGCAACTGCTATTACTGCAGACGCGGCTAAGCCAGACACTGCAGCAGATGCTACAGACGGATATGTTGCTAACCCAGCTACTGCAAACTTCATCCTTAACAGATTAAGTACAGTATCTTTAGTATCAACTATTTCAGGTAGTTCTAAGACGTATGCATTCCCACTAACTGGTGGTAATATTACAATCGATAACGGTGTTACTTTCGTAACTTGCGAAGAGTTAGGTAAAGTAAACAAACCCATCGATCACCAAACAGGAACTCGCGCTGTTTCTGGTAACTTTACTTGTTACTTAGATTCTTCAGCTACAGGTTCTAAAGGTGTATACACTGACATCTTAGCAGATATCAATGGCGCAGATCCAGACACTACTAACACCTTTAACATCACGTTAAAAATCGGTGGTGCTTCAGCTCCAAATGTTGTGTTCAACATGGTACACGCTCACTTAGAGCTTCCTTCAATCGACACTTCAGACGTTATGGGTGCTACAATTAACTTTACTGCATTGGAAAGTTCATTTGGTAGTGGTAATAACGAAATGAGTGTTGTTTATACTGGTTCAACCGTTGTATAAATAGTACTTGCTATAGTGGCTCACATAGTGTGGGCCGCTATTTTTTATTTATAAATACAGGATATAAAAATGACAACAGCAACAACAACAACTCCAAGTATTCAGACATTGTCTGACTTACTTACTTCAAGTAAAACAGCGACAGTCGAATTCCCGGGTTTCCCAGGTTTCGAGGTACAACTTACTTATTTAGCACGCGACGAGATGCTAAAGCTTCGTAAAAAGGCAGTAACTACTAAACTTAACCGTAGAACTAGACAGCCAGAAGAGGAACTTAATGAGGAAATCTTCCTTAAAGAGTACATCAAGGCAGTAATTAAAGGCTGGAAAGGCTTAAAAATGACTTACTTAGTTCAACTTATCCCAGTAGATGAAGATAAGATTGCGGATATGAACGCAGAACTACCTTTTAGCCATGACAATGCAGAAATTTTAATGCAGAACTCAGGCGACTTTGATGCATGGCTTACAGAAACTGTAGGTGACCTTGCAAATTTTACGAAGATCAGCTAGAGTACTGGACTGATCAGATAGACAAACATTTTACCGGTGTTGGCGAAAACTTTGATAGAGAGAAGCGCATCGATATGATGGTTCAAATGGAAGAAGAAGGTATGGAAGTAGACTGGTCCTCTTTAGATGAAGAGGAAGTAAACTTTCCCTATGAGATACAGGAAGCCTTTCAAGTTTGGAACTATTTGACAGATCAGTGGGATGGTATGAGTGGTACGTATTTTGGCAAACAAATTGCCGGAATAAAAGATGTTATGGAGTTACTTGAAGTAAGTAACCAAAAGGAAATATTCAAGCTGGTTAAGATTATTGACACTAAGTATTCAAAACACGTCAATAAGAAGAACAAAGAACAGCAGGCAAAGACTCCTAAGTCTTAGCGGAAAGAGAATAGAATGGCCAATAAGCACGATAAAAATATTAAGATTACAGTAACCGACAATGGTACGTTAAAACAAACCACTAAGGATATTAATAAGCTAAATAAAGCACAACAGAAGAATAACAAATCATCGCAAGGCCTAGATAGAAATATGAAAGGCAACGCGAGGATGTCTTCTAACGCCTCTAAAAACTTTTCCAAACAAGCTCAAGGCATGCAAGGCGTGCTGGTTCCTGCCTACGCAGAAGTCGCAGCACGTGTATTTGCACTAACTGCTGCTTTCACTGCTCTAGAAAGGGCCGCTAACTATCGTATACTGTTAGAGGGACAAACCCTGTATGCCAAACTAACTGGCAAAAACATGGGCAGCATTGCCAAAAAGATCCAACAAGCTACTGGGTTTATGATAGACTTCAAAGAGGCATCTACGGCTGCCGCTTTGGGTGTTACTTCTGGACTAACTAGTAAAACTATGGTACGTATGGCAGAGGTCGCTAGAGCGGCGTCCGTAGCTCTAGGCAGAGACTTGTCTGATTCTATGGATCGTTTGACCCGTGGTATAGTAAAGGCAGAGCCCGAGATTCTAGACGAAATTGGTATCATCATAAGGTTAGATACTGTATACAAAAAGTACGCAGAGACCTTAGACACCACTACAGCTAGACTTACAGAGTACGAAAAGTTACAGGCACGAGTTAATGCTATCCTTGGACAAGGTGAGACAAAGTTTGGGGACATCGCTAAGGCTATTGACCCCAATGGGTGGAGTCAGGTGTCCGCAGCAGTATTGGACATGGTTAATTCTTTCGCAGGGTTTGTTTCCGGGCCTATAGAGGGTGTGATGAGGTTCCTTTCGCAAGCAAAGCTACTATTAGGGCTACTACTAGCTTTAATCGCTAAATCTCTTGTAGGTAAACTTTCTGGAGCTTTCAAGGGTTTTAATAGCCAGATAGCTGCTATACCTAAAAAATTAGAGGGTGTAAGTAAGAGGATTGCAAAGTGGCAGAGTAATCTAGGGGCCAAGAGAGCGGGGTACGCAGACAGACTAGTTCCGTATAAAGACGCAGAAAGCGCGATCAAAAAAACACTAGAGGGCGAAGGAGTGAACCTTAAAAAGACTGGGGCATTGTATACTGCCGCAGTAACAAAAGGACTAACAGGCCCAGCGTTTATAAAGGCAGTCAACAAGTCCCTTGGAGTAATTTTAGGAAGCGCCAAAGCTTCTATGGTGGATGGAGTAGTTACTAGAGGAGCCTTAAAAGGGGATGACGGTAGACTAATACAGACACTAGAGAAGCAACAGAAAACTCTACAGAAAGGGATTACAGAAAGTAGCAAAGGTATGAAAGGCCTAATGGGAATACAGTTCTTGGACTGGATGACTAATGCTATCGCCAGTACTGCACAACTAGGCAGTAAAGTAACTCTGTCTGGACTGTCTTTCCTCAACTACGCAAAGCAAATTGGTAAGACTACACAGAATGTAGGACTTTTCAGTAAAACTGTCGAGACCTCAAAAGGTACCATGGAGACGCAACAGGGAGCTATAGGCTTAGTGCTTAGCACCATGAAGGCAGATTTTGATAAAGTCTGGGGGAAGGACGCGTTTAGTAAGCTGGGCGCCTCTATAGGTACTTGGGCCAAGAGTGTTACTAGCCAATTCGCGGGGCTAAACACCCGCCTTTCTGCAATTTTAGGGGGTATCGGAGGAGCAATGTTCCGCATGCTCAATGGAATATCCCGACAGAGTTCTCTATTTGCAAGTAAGATGCCTGCACCACTACTAAAAGCGTATAACACCACAAAAAAAGTAAGCTTAGGAATAATAAAAACCCTGGCAATTACCGCCAAAGCTATTTCAGGGTTTGCAGTAGGAGCTATATCCTATCTCGTAAACGGGCTACAGCTGCTATCATTCGCCATTGGAGCTATATCTATGTTCTCCTATGTGGGCAGAATGTTTCTAGACTGGGGTAAGTTTATGGGTAAGGCTACTGAAGCAGCTTCTTCCCTTTCTAGTGAGCTAGAAGAGATAAATACTAGACTTACGGAGTCTATTAATATAAATATGGAAGGCATTGCTGGAAGTATGACAGGCGCTATTAAAAGCGCTGAGTTTATCTCGTCTGTAACTAACGATTTATCTGAGTCTCTGTCAAAAGCCCTACAAGCAATAGACATGAAGGCTGTTATGACAGATTCTTGGGGCAAATTCGCTGATTTCTTCTACGATATGTTCGGAAAGGGGTTAGAGGACGATTTAGGTAAAGCACTAGGTAACGCTATGAATTCCCAGGCTAGGTTAGGTAATAAGATCTCTAAAGGGATTATCAATTCTATTGTAGAAGGGCTAGATACTAAAAAAGATACAGATTTTGAAACTACTGCTCTAGGAGGCTATCTTGCAAAACTTAGTAGAGGGGTAGCACTATCTTCCGTGGAGCTCCATGAGTTAAATGACGCATTAGAGTACGTAGGTAAAGGCAGGATTATAGCTAACTTAGAGCTAATCAGTAGAAAGCTAGAAGAGCAGGCAAAACTTAGTGCTTTAGCTGCCGGTAACCTGAAGGGACTAAATGAAGGATTCGACACTTTAGATAAGAGTATAAAGACACTGTTGAAAGGGGCAGTGCCAGATACTCCTTTCTCTAAAATAGCGGAAGAGTATGAGGACTTAAAAGTACTACTAGGCAAGGACGATATCTCAGGTAGTAATAAAATATTAGCCATTTTCGAAAAAGGAAGATTTAGCCAGGCAGGAGTGTCTGACATCGTAAAAAAAGAGTATGAGCAAAAAATCGCGGCACTAAACGACTATAAAAAGAAGTTGTCTGGACTGAAACTAGGGGAAGGGAGCAACGCGGAGATTAGCGCAGCAGAAAACGCCATAAAAGTCCTAGAGGCCTCACTAGGCCACCTAGGAAACACTATTAGTAGTAACTTAATCTTTTTAAATAAATTAGATGGTATAGAGGATCTAATGCCTAAACTATTCGGCGGAGACATGTCTAAGCTGAATGAGGATGCACTTAAGCTAGCAACTAGTATAGAGGCTATTGAAAGACACTCAAGTAAATTAAGTAGTGCGGATTCCTCTGTGTTTGTCGCTGAAATCGCTTCAGATAAGAGTGCTGTTATAGGTAAAAATATTAAGGCTATACAGACTTTACTAGATATAAACATAAAGACCCCTACACTGACGGATGTTGAGGTAGGGAACTTAACAGACCAAATAAAGGGGCTAACAGCAGAGCAGTTCCTTTTGTTGCGTGTTAAAGACAAAGTTGCCCAAGCAAGACACAAAGAGTCAGGTACAATATATACACTATCCGAAAGACTTAGAAACTTAAAATTTGATCTAGCTTTAAACAACCTCGAGTGGGATAAGCTTAAGAAGTCAAAAATCGGAGCCGCATGGACTTCTATACGCAAAGCTATTAGTCCTTTAGAGGATGAAGCACAGAACCTATCTGCAGCTTTAGATGTAATTAATACTAATTTTACATCAGGGTCGGATAAAGCAAAAGAAGCTATTGAAACGTACACAAAATTAAACACCACTTTAGGCAAATTACAGACTACTTTAAACAGCGACGTATTTAAGGAAAAGCAAGACTTTTCTAAAGCGGACACAGATCTATCTGTAGCTAGCAGCAATAATGAGACCGGTTCAGTAGCTAATAACTTGAAAGTATTTGAAGCCACTCTAGCTCGCAGCAGAGACGCTAAACGAGAGTCCTTAGTGGCTATAGGGCATACGGAGGAATTCGCTAAGGCTGCCACGGATGCTATGCTAACTGCACACCAGAAAATCACCAAAGAGGCGGAGAAACGTCTTAAGTTGGAGAGGAAAACAAATAAAGTTATTGATATCAAGACTCGCAGAAAGGCAATTTCAGAAGAGTTAGTAAACTTACGTATACAGGCATCTAACTTTAAAGAGACCTCTTCTCTATTGGGCCTAAGACAGGAGACCGCAAGAATAGAGAGAGAATACGCAAAAGAAGGGTTAGATATACGTAAGAAAGCACTAAAAGAAGACGAGTTCTCTTTAGCGTACGCCAGACTACAGTTTGATTTATTCGAAGCAAAGCGCGAAGGAGCTGTAAAGTCTTTAGAAGCAGTAGCTACCGCATACTTAGACGTAGCTACTACAATATCTTCAGGTATTGGGGAAGCTATATCTAGCCTATTTATGGGTAAAGAGTCAGACCAGGACTGGCAGACAATAATTTCCCAAACTCTTGCAGATTCAGCAGGGGGCTTGGTAGGTAACTTAGTAAATGAACAGCTAACAGGCCGTGAAGGCATGGTAGCAGGACTGTTTAGTGAGGGGGCCCTGAAGGACGCCATTTTTGGAGCTGAGCCGGAGTCTATACAACTAGGGAAGGATATGACATCCCTTTTAGCCCTGGCAAAGTCTGAGGGACTTAGAGTGCGTATAGTTGAGTCAGGTAGTATGTTTAATACCTCAGTATCTACAGGAACAGGAACAGGAACAGGAACAGGAACAGGAACAGATAAAGGCTGGTGGGAGAGCATAAAAGACTTCTTTAGTAATATGTCTGTACCTATTATGCCCAATGTAGGCGTTAACTTAGACCTGATAAAGGACATTAAAGCAATAGTACCGGTCTTGTCAGAAGACGTTAAGAAGTGGATGGGTAGTGACAAGGACTCAGATAAAATCGAAGGTGCAGTAGGTAAAGGTAACGGAATACTAGACTGGCTAAAAGGGTACTTCAAGAAACACGAGTCTCCTCACTCTATCGCTACGTACGATGAGCAGTCTCAGAAGTTATTAGGAAGAATCGCAGATGCATTAGGCAGCAAGCCTAACTTAGAGAATAGCACTCAAGTAGCTAGCACGGACAAGTACTTAAATGAGCGCATATGGCAAAATATGCGTAAGAACATTAAGTCAGGAAACCAGCTAGGAAACAGTACTTCCCAGAAAGCTATTAATAATGCAGTTAAACAAGGGATAAACGAAAGACACGCTATGAGAGAGGCGATCAAAGAGTTCAAGAGTGGAGAGTCTAAATTTAGAATTAAACCTTCTCACTCAACTGGATCGGATCTTAATAGGTTTAATAGAACTATCCCAGGTATTCAACATCCTGAGTCTGCGCAGAAAGCAGCGAACTGGAAGACTATTAATGACTTCAATACTAATAGAGCTGTAGGACCTCAACAGAAGCTACCATTTACTGGGCAGGGCATACCTACTAACTCAGCTGTTTCTTCTACTCTATTGCCAACACTTACAAAAATCTCTACTTTCTTAGGTGGATTACTGTACCCGAATAATAACATCATGGACACCAAGACTGAAATGGAGTCTTTAAGTGACCTACCTAAGGGAATGGGCGGCGCTTTAAAAGTACAAGAAGTAGATCCTAAAGTACCGGGCGGCAATGGCGTACCTATCCCTACTACTAGTATTACGGGAGACGCTACCACAAATAAACTAAGTGCAGACCTCAGAGGTAGCATGGCCGCTAACCTTAGCTCGCAGATACAGAACGATAATCTTAACGCGAAAGCTTTGATTACTAACTCACTATCTCAGGTAGGCTCGGGCCTTATGAGTGGTGCAATTAATAGTATGTTTGGTTTCGCTAATGGCGGAGTCGCAACAGGCGGTTTCAGAGCATTCGCTAATGGCGGTACAGTAACTAAACCTACACTAGGGCTAGTTGGTGAGGGACGCTACAACGAAGCCGTGGTTCCACTACCAGATGGTAAGTCTATTCCAGTAATTGGGGCAGGCGGAAATAGTGGAGACAACAATATTACTGTTAATGTTACAGTAGACAGCAATGGGAACGCTAAGTCTGATACTCAAAGTGGTATGGACGGAGATCAAGCTAAGCAATTAGGATATATGATATCTCAGGCAGTACAAGCAGAGCTAGTAGAACAGCAGAGACATGGAGGACTACTTAGTAGTTACTAATAATGGCAAATTTTAACTTAGACGTAAATGTAAACCCAGACAGAGGACTAAAAACCTCTAGTCAACCCAGAGTTCTTATAGCTACTTACGGAGATGGATACGAGCAGCGAGTAGCTGCAGGTATTAATAATGTTCCCGAAGTATGGGAATTAACGTGGAAGAACAGAACTTCGGCAGATTCTAACAAGATAATCAAATTCTTAGAGGACCACGGAGGAGTAACTTCTTTTGATTGGTTCCCTACAGAATATAATATAGCTAGTACTACTACAGGTGTAAGCACTAAGAAGTTAATAGACACAAGTCAATACTTCTCTTCTAGGTACTTAAATACTACAGTTACAGACTCACTAGGAAATACGGCGATAGTAACTGCAGTGGATAGTGCTACACAATTATCTCTATCTGTAGACATTATGTCAAGTGCGGAAACGTATACAATATACCCGTACAAGAAGTATAAGTGTGATAAATGGAGTTCCCAGGAAGTTCTTAGTGGATTTAGAACTGTTTCAGCAACCTTTACTAAAGTATTTGAGCCATAATTATGAGTGATAAGATTACCCAAGACATACACGGATTTGAACCTGGAGCAGTTATTGAGCTATTTGAGCTTGATCTGTCTACAGGCACTGCTCCTTCTTCAGAGTCTATCTTAAGGTGGCACTCTGGTATTAATGAGAATATGCAAGAAATTGTGTGGCAGGGGAACAAGTACTCTGCCTTCCCTATCGAAGCCAGTGGTTTTGAATTTTCGGGTAAAGGTGCGATACCTAGACCATCACTAACTGTGGCTAATATCACTTCTATACTATCTGGAGTTATTAATAGCTATGACGACTTAGTAGGATCAAAAGTAACTAGGAAGAAAACTTTTGCTAAGTACTTAGATTCATACTGCTACACAGATGGGTACCCTGTCGCAGGAGTATGTACTTTAGAAAGTGGCGGGGACCCTAGTCTTAGTAAGTCTGATTGCTTAGACGCTAATAAGAACGGTTCTGTAGGTACTTGGACAGTGTACAATCAAACTACTTGCGAAGCTGCAACTGGGCCTGGCATATGGTATGCATCAGCCTTGGCCGATGATACGGCACACTTCTCGGATGAGATTTGGTATGTTGATAGAAAGGCAGTAGAGACACGTACTCATATTCAGTTTGAGTTAACAGCTGCTCATGATGTTCACGGAGTTAAGCTTCCTGGAAGAACTGTAGTTGCTAATTCGTGTCCTTGGTTATACAAGGGTACTGAGTGTGGGTATTCTGGGAGCAACTACTGGGATATCGCAAACAATACGGTAGCCTCTTCGGACTTAGATGTATGCTCGAAGACTTTTACAGCTTGTGAACTTAGGTTCCCAGAGGGAGTAGAAAGCCCTTTCGGAGGGTTCCCAGGAGCTGGAATTAACATAGGATAAAGAATGCAAGACAAGACATTAGAAGACTTTAAGAACCATGTAGAGATCGAGTACCCTAAGGAAGCCTGCGGGTTTGTTCTAGGAGTAGGAAAGAAAGAACGATATTTTCCTGCTAATAACATCGCGGATGAGCCAGAGAAGTACTTCATCTTAGATCCACATAGTTATGTTGATGCAGAGGACATGGGGGATATACTAGCTATATGCCATTCACACCCTAATGAGGGGTGTGAGCCTTCTGAAGCAGATAAAGTTGCGTGTGAAGCTTCTAATAAGCCTTGGCATATTCTAAGTTGGCCAGGAAATAGACTATATAGCTGGGAGCCTTCAGGGTATGAAGCCCCTATAGTAGGCAGGACCTTCAGCTATGGAGTTTTAGATTGTTGTACCCTTATGAGGGATTATTACAAAAAAGAATTAAATATAGATTTCGAATGTATCAGTGGTCAAGACGGCTGGTGGGATAAAGGAGAGAATCTATACTTAGAAAATTACGAGAAGCAAGGTTTTGTCAAGGTACTAGATGACACGGATATTAAAAAATATGATATATTTTTAATAAAATTAGTTTCACCTGTACCAAACCATGCCGCAGTATTCATCGGAGACGATAAAATTTTACATCATGTATATGGTAGATTATCCAATAGAGAGTTATATGGAGGCTACTGGAGAAAACATACAACGCACCACTTAAGGCACAAATCATTATGTTAAAGAAAGTAAAACTTTACGGAGAACTAGGAGAGAAGTACGGCAAGGAATGGGATCTAGCAGTAGAATCCCCCGCCGAAGCGATACGCGCATTATGTGCTAATAACCCTGGGTTTAGGCAGTTTATGTCTACCTCTGAGGATAGAGGTATGGGGTACAAAGTACTAGTAGCAGGCGCACCTTTACAAGAAGCAGGGGCAGAGTTACATAATCCTACTGGAAGACAGGATATAAAGATTGTTCCTGTAATACTTGGGGCAAAAAGCGGTATTGGACAAGTAATTGTGGGTGCTTTAATGGTCTACGTGGCCGTTATGACTGCAGGCGCTTCTGCAATCGCGCTCGCGGAAGCTTCTGCAGTATCTGCAGGAGCAGCCGCGGGAACCATATCTGGAACACTAGGTATGAGCGCACAGCTTAGCCTGGGAATGGCGAGTCTATCGGGCGGAACAATGATGGCAGCCAAGTTCGGGGCAGCTTTAGTACTTGGGGGTATAGCCTCAATGATGGCACCTACTCCATCACCTGCAGCAGGAGAGAGAGCACAGAATTACGCATTTAACGGGGCAACTAATACGACCAGACAAGGCGTTGCTATCCCCGTATGCTATGGCCAGTTAATGGTGGGAGGAGCTGTCATTAGTTCAGGGATACAACCAGAGGATTATACACCATGAGTGAACAAGATTGGATAAGAGGAGCAGGCGGCGGTGGCAAGGGTGGTGGCGGCGGAGCAGCTACAGAAGCAGACGATACGTTATTTTCAGCATCAAAAGCTAGAGTGGTGGATCTGCTGTCTGAAGGGGAGATTGTAGGACTACTTGCGGCAGAGAAGTCTATATACTTAGATGACACTCCATTAAAAGACTCGGCGGGTAACCTAAATTTCGATGATGTATCTTATGCCACTAGAGAAGGTACTAATGCACAGACTTATATCCCAGGGTTCGCAGGTACTGAACAGACTACGTCCGTGGGTATCTTAGTAAAGAACGCTACTCCTGGGCCAGTAATTAAAACGTTTAGCTCTACTACTGTAGATGCTGTACGAGTATTACTGTTTACCCCCGCTCTAGTAGACGCGGACAATGAAAGAGGAGACCTAAATGGATCAAGCGTAGCTTTCAAAATATACTTAGAAAAAGACAACAATGGCTCTTGGCAGTTAATGAAGTCAGCTTCATTTGTTGGAAAGACTTCTGGCAAGTATGAAAGGTCTTACAGAATTGACATACCCTCTGCTTGGAAGACTAGTGGGTTTACTCAGATTGCTATAAAGGTAGAAAGAGTTACAGCAGATGCTACGTCTACTAAAGTATCTAATGAGTTGCACTTTGGGGCATACACAAGAATTATAGACAATAAACTAAGGTACCCAAACAGTGCTTTAGTTGCTTCTCAAATCGATGCTAGACAGTTCACTTCTATACCTAGACGCGCCTACGAGATAAAGGGCGTTAAAATCAAAGTACCTAGTAACTATACTCCGTACGATCCTGGACATTGTTCTTTATCTGGGTATCGGCGCAAGGATAGATGTATAGGTGCTGGGGGTACTTGGACAGGAACTGCTGTAGGTAGTAACTTATACTCAGGACCTTGGGACGGTACATTCGATATTGCGTGGACTTGTAACCCTGCTTGGATTCTATATGATTTATGTACAGATGAAAGGTATGGCCTAGGAAAGTGGCTAGAGGCTAACCAAATAGACAAATGGGCACTATATGAGATTGGTAAATACTGTGACGGAGTAGACAATAGTGGAAACTTTGAAGGTGTAGACGATGGCTGGGGCAATAAAGAGGCCCGTTTCGCTGCTAATATTTACCTACAGGCTCGTGAAGAAGCATATAAGATTATTAATGATATATCTTCTATATTTAGAGGCATGACGTACTGGCAACAGGGGCAACTTTCTGCTGTGCAGGACGCGCCCAAAGACCCAGTTATGAACTTCTCGGAAGCCAATGTGATAGGGGGGTCTTTTACATACGAAGGTACTTCTAGGAAGCAAAGACACAATGTGGCACACGTAACGTGGAATAACCCCGAGGATATGTACAGACAGAATGTTGAGTACGTAGAAGATTCTCAAGGTATTGTAAATGCCCATAACCAAATTTTCTCTACAGAAGTAATCGCTGTAGGGTGTACTTCCCAAGGCCAGGCTCGTAGAGTCGGTAAATGGATTTTGTATACTGAAAGGTATGAAACTGAAGCGGTATCGTTTTCTACAGGAATGGAAGGTGCTGCAATTAGACCTGGAGATATTATTAAAGTAGCAGATCCTTCTAAAGCCGGAGTACGTTACGGCGGTAGAATTGCTACAGGAAGTACAACTACTACTATTAAGCTAGACGCTCCTACTCCGGTAACTGCTGGTAAGACTTATACTTTATCCTTAATTAATACTGAAGAAGCGTGTGTAAGAGCAGGAGTAAAACAATCTGAGACTACACAAGAGACCTGTATAAATGGGCACGTAGACAATGAGTGGAAACCTTATGTATGGGTAGAGACTCAGAGCGTAAATACCATTGGTACTACAGAGAGCGTATCTGAAGTATCTGTTACTACAGCATTTACTAACACCCCTACTGCTAACTTTATGTGGATTCTTGAAGAGTCTGGCTCAGTAGAGGCTCAGGACTTTAGAGTTCTAATGACCAGAGAGAACGGCCCTAATATTGTGGAAGTTTCGGCACTTAAGTACCACCCGGCTAAATATGGGTATATTGAGCAGGACAACAGCTTCTCTGCTAAGTCTACTAGTTCTTTACCTAATCCTAGCGACCCTATACCCCAGCCTGCTAATTTAACTATTAACGAGGAGCTATATACTGACTCTATGGGCAATGTTAAAAATAGAGCAACATTTGGGTGGGATGCTCCTAATACAGCAGGAACGGCTACTATATACCCCTACATAGCGTCTTACTATGTTGAATGGAGAAAGAAAGCTCCTGCTATATCTAACTGGTTCTCTCTAGGAGAAACTGCAGCGCAAAGTGTAACCATTGATGACGCTCCAGCAGGTACGCTAGAGTTTCGAGTTAAAACAAGGAGAATTTTCTAATGATATACTCACCTTTTGCTTCGGCCACTTCCGAGATTTTTGGAAAAACTACCCCTCCAGCCAATGTTAGTAACTTTACTATGGTGTCTCGTATTGACCTTGGTAACCTTAAGTGGGACAGAGTAGCGGACTTAGATGTAATAAATGGGGGCACTTACTGGATTAGGCATACTAGTAAGACTTCTGGGGCTACCTGGGCAAGCTCTTCAGATATTACAAAGAACGTGCCAGGAACTTTAGACACGTACTCTGTACCGTTATTGTCGGGATCCTACCTTATAAAGGCACTGGATTCTTCAGGTAACGAATCTGAAACTGCTGCAGTATTAGTAATAAACTCTAACGTGGCGGACATTCTAGGACTGAATGTAGTGCTCACTAGCACTCAGCACCCTAGTTTCGGTAATGGTACTTCTACAGGAGTGGGAGACCCTCTTAATACTAACATATCATTTGATAGCAGTAATAATACCATTAAGCTATCAGATACTTCATTAGGGGAAGGGTACTATTATTTTACTGAGCAGTCTATAGACTTAGGGCAGGCGTACACTAGCCGCATAACTTCTTCATATTCTAGTACTGGGTTTGCAGTAAGTGACTTCTTCGATGCAACAGTAGGAGTATTTGATACAACAGCAGGCTTATTCGATGGCTCCGACATATCAGGCACTAATGCTGCTTTGCAAGTGCGTACTACTTTTGATGACCCTGCAGGAACCCCAACCTGGTCCTCGTGGGGGTCGTTCTTCGTAGGGGACTACGTAGCTAGAGGGCTGCAGTTTAGGGTACAACTTAAAACGGATAACGCATCCCATAATGTACAGGTAGACGGCCTTGCCGTTACAATAGATATGCCTGATACTATTAAAAGGGATATTAATGTACAAACGGACTCTGGGACTAATAGTGGTACTAAAGTAGTTACGTATGCTTTACCATTTAAAACAGTACCTTCTGTCGGTATTACTACTATTAGTTCAAACGATAAAATTTTCTATAATATAACTAGTAGTACTGCCTCCGGGTTTACTATTACTTTTTTCGATAACAATACTAGTCAGGCGTCTCAACAAACGTTCAACTGGCTAAGCTCAGGATACTAACTATGGCAATTCACGATTATAATATATCAAACCAATCATTCCCCGCAACGCGCTCGGATATTAACAGTGCACTTACAGCTATAAAAAGCAGTAACAGCAATGCAACAGCTCCTACCACTTCTTTAGTATCGGGACAACTATTCTTCGATACTAATGATAGTAAAATGCAGGTATATACCGGAGCAGGCTTCAACGACATAGCCTTAGATGCTTCCGGAAACTTAACGGTTACCGGCACCTTAACTGAGTCCTCTTCTAGGAAGTACAAGACCGCAATAACCCCCTTACCGAATCAGTTAGATGCTGTATTAAAGCTTAACCCCGTTTCTTACGTTAAGAAATCTACTGGCGTGACTGAAATGGGATTTATTGCGGAAGAGGTACAAGAAATATTCCCGGCTGTAGTTGCTAAAGATGCCGAGGGGGTCCACTACAGTAGACTTACTGCGGTATTAGTCTCTGCGGTACAAGAACTTAAACAACAGTTGGACGACCAAGCGCTGGAGATTAAGGAATTGAAGAAGGGCTAGAAAATTTATGTCTTGACTTTTTTGATGGAATTTGATATAATAACAGTATAAGAAAAGGTCATTAAAATAATTTGGTGGGCACCTTTTAACAAGTATAAATCCCTTTATGGTAAAAAGCCAAAAGGGATGAGATTTTATTAAGGATTTTAATTATGTCAGCAGGTATCTATAATTTAAGTATTGAACAAGGCTCTTCATGGGAGCTACAAATGGCTATCGACTCCTCTGCAGGTACAGATTTAAATATTTCAGGGTACAGTTTTGATGCTAAAATAGCTAGGTCATACTACGACGATACACCTGTGAGTATGGCAGTCTCTGTTGTTAATAGCGCTACTGGTGCTATTAAGATATCTCTTAGTCCCGCACAAACAGCCGCTTTAGATGCTGCTATAGAATACATATACGACGTAGATATGACCTCTGGTGGCGGTACTGTAACTCGCTTAATGGAAGGAAGAGCAACAATTAGTCCAGGACTGTAACTATGAGTGTCATAGTTACTGTAACCGAGACTACAGGCAATGAAATAACAGTAACTACCAACCAGGTAATTATAACAACAAATTCTGTAGCAGTAGGAGAAGCGGGGGATATATCTTTTACCCCAGTAGGCTCTATTACTGCTACGAATATTCAAGATGCTCTGCATCAAATCGCGGATCAACAGTTCGTACAAGCCGCAGCACCCGCAACTGATGATACTAATCTTCAGGAAGGGGATCTGTGGTACAACACATCTGATAACAAGCTTATGGTTTATAGGAATACTACTTGGGAAGAAGTAGTTATTTCGGCTCAGTTATCAGAAAGCTCAGGTGCTGCAGAGTACTCTGACGTTACTCTTAATGGAGGGTATTTTTAAATGGCAAATGTAATCAAAATTAAACGCAGTACCACAGCTGCAACACCTACCAGCTTGGCAGAGGGCGAATTAGCCTACTCAGAAAATTCTAATAACTTATTTATTGGAACAAGCGGTGGTAATATCACAACAATCGGCGGAGCAGAAGGAATCGCTGACGTAGTCGGAACAATGGTAACTGGCAATACTGAAACAGGTATTCAAGTAACATATGACGACGCTGACAACACTTTAGATTTCGCACTTACAGCTGCTCCTACGATCACTTTAGGCGGAGACTTATCAGGTACAGCAACACTAACTAACCTAACAGATGCAACATTAACTGCAACTATCGGTACTGATGCAGTACAGATGGCAATGGTTAACACGGACGTAATCACAGGACAAACAGCTTTAGCTGCTAACCCTGACGGAGACAACGATTATGTATTAATCTATGACGCTTCAGCGGCTTCTTACAAGAAAATCGCAGCGAAGTACTTAGGTTCTAACTCTTTAGCAGAATTAGACAACGTTGGTACGGACACTGCAACTGCTGGACATTTAATGTTAGCAGACGGAGATTCTTGGGAGTCAACAGCAATGTCAGGCGACATTACTATTTCTTCAGCTGGTGTAGCTTCAATCGGATCAGACAAAGTATTAGCAGCAGAACTAGGTGTTACAGCTGGAACAGCTACAGCTTCTAGAGCGTTAGTAGTAGATTCTAATAAGGATATTAATTTAGGTTCTGGAGACTTAACAGCCACTAACCTTACAGGTACTCTGACAGGTGACGTAACTGGCAACGTAGTTGGTAACGTAACTGGAGACCTAACAGGTAATGCAGATACTACTACAGCCCTCGCTACAGCACGTACTGTAGGTATGACTGGCGACATCGTATGGACTTCAGGGTCTTTTGATGGCACAGGGAACGTAACAGGTACTGCGGCAATTCAAGCAAATACAGTAGCAGCAGTAGAATTAGGTGTTACAGCAGGTGCTGCAACAGCTTCTAAAGCGCTAGTAGTAGACGCTAACAAAGACATTAACTTAGGTACTGGTGATGTTACAGCAACAAACTTTATAGGTTCTATTCAAACTGCTTCACAGGGCGCTATCACAACAGTAGGTACTTTAACAGGTCTTACAGTTGGTGGAGACGCTACTATTGCAGACGGTGCAAACGACTTTGACATCGCTTCACATGACGGAACTAATGGTCTTAAGCTAGGCGGAGTTTTGGTAACAGCAACTTCTGCGGAACTTAATGTACTAGACGGATCAACAGCAGGTACTGCAGTAGCTTCTAAAGCTTTAGTAGTAGACGCTAACAAAGATATTAACTTAGGCTCTGGAGACATTACAGCTACTAACGTTACAGGTACTTTACAAACAGCCACTCAAACTAACGTTACTTCAGTTGGTACCCTAGACGGCTTAGCTGTTTCTGGTTCGCAAACTGTTACAATGGGTTCAAACAGAATCACAAACGTTGCAGATCCTTCGCAAGCACAAGACGCGGCTACTAAGTCATACGTTGATGCTGTTAAGACAGGTTTAGATGTTAAAGATTCAGTTCGTGTAGCTACTACAGCTGCAGGTACATTAGCTACATCATTTGCTAACGGTTCTACTGTTGATGGAGTTACTCTTGCAACTGGTGACCGTATCTTATTGAAAAATCAAGCAACTGCTTCTGATAACGGTATTTATACTGTTGCAGCTTCTGGAGCTCCTACAAGAGCAACAGACTATGATGCAGATGCTGAAGTTTCTGGCGGATCATTCTGTTTCGTTGAAGAAGGTACTACAAACGCTGACTCAGGTTGGGTTGTAAGTACTAATGGCGACATCACAGTAGGTTCAACATCTATTGATTACGCTCAATTCTCTGGTGCTGGACAAATTACTGCTGGCTCAGGTATGACTAAGACTGGAAACACTTTAGACGTAGTAGGTGGAAACGGTATTACTGCTAATGCTAACTCAATGCAAATTGATACTACATGGGCAGGACAAGCAGCAATTACTACAGTAGGTACTATTGCTTCTGGTGCTTGGCAGGGTGACACAATCGCTGCTGAACACGGCGGATCTGGAATCTCTAGCTATTCTTCTGGTGATATGATGTACGCTACAGGCGCTACTACAATCTCTAAGCTTAGTAAGGGTACTGGCGGTCAATTCCTTAAGATGAATACTGGCGCTACGGCTCCTACTTGGTCTAACGAGTTAGACGGAGGGACGTTCTAAATTTACTTCTTGACAAAACATAGTAACCTAGTTATAATATATGCTTAGGTCACAAATAATTTTTCAAAAAAGTAATTTAGAGGATACCATATGTCAACTTTACAAGTAAATAACTTAGATTCGTATACCGGAACTAAGATTGACGTGGACAGTACTTCTGACTTTAATATTGAGTCCACCACTACTTCTAGTAGTAGTACTACAGGGGCTCTTAGAGTCGCTGGAGGTATATCCACACAAAACAATTTAAACGTTAGTGGTAACGCTGTTGTAAATGGCACATTAGAAGCTTCTTTGAACTCTAGTGTGTTAGACGGCGGTACTTTCTAAGTAAGAGTATAGGGCACAAGTTGCCCTATTCTTATAGGAAAAAGTATGAATCATATCATAAAACCAAAACGTACCTCGAGTGCGGGAGTGGTTCCTACTACTTCTAACTTAGAAGCGGGTGAAATTGCAATTAACCTAGCAGACAAAAAACTATTCGTTAGAGATACCTCTAATAATATTTTGGAGTTAACGACAAGAACGCTTGCGTCTTTAGATGATATACATCTTTCTGGATTAGCAGACGTTCAACCCTTAAACTACAATAGTAGTACTAATAAGTGGGAGAATTATAACAGAGACTTAGGTCCTTGGAGTACTAATTCTGGAAACACTTATTACAATGTAGGGTCGGCACATACTGCGATAGGTAAAAACACTCACTCAGGTACTTATACATTAGAAGTAGAAGGAGGCTTTAATTCTTCTGGGCAGATAACTCTTGCCTCAGGTAAGAAAGTGGGGCCAGGTTGGTTCAATGAATCAGCCTCCTTAGTAACTGAAAGCTACGATATCCCTTGTACATATAACGCGGAGGCTAGTACGGACACTGCAATTGCAGTGGATGTAGTAGTTAAAGTGTGTACAGGATCTGTATTTAAAGTATCAGACCTAACCACTACAGACTAACAACCGACCTCATATAGGTCGATTTATAACCCAGCTATATAGCAAATTAAATTAAGGGGAGCCAAATGGCCATAAACTTTAAACCGAAAAGAACCACCACCGCAGGGAACGTACCTAGTACGGCCAACCTAGCTGCTGGTGAAATCGCTATTAACTTAGCCGATAAAAAACTATTCGTTCGAGATACCTCTAATAATATATTGGAGTTAACCACTCGAAGCGTCAATTCCTTAGATGATGTTAATATCAGTGGTTTATCAAACAATCAGGTACTTCAGTACAACTCTTCAACTAGTAAGTGGGAGAATACCACTCTTACTAACATCTGGTCGGACTCTGGTACTTATATCTACAATACCTCAACCGTTGGAATCGGTACAGCAACTCCAAATACGGACTATAAATTAGACGTAAATGGTACTGTTAACTGTACTGCTCTATACGTGGGTGGAGTTCAAGTAGACGGAGGAAGCCCTCCTTTCCTACTAACTCAGCCTGTAATCACTACAAACTACACCGTTGCTCCCAACTTTAACGCCTCTTCTTCAGGGGTAGTAGATGTTGCAACAGGAATAACTTTGGAAGTTGGCGACAACGCTAACTTATCAATATCATAAATAAGGAATATAAAATATGTCTACTTTAAAAGTAAATACTATTGACTCACACTCAGGAAGCACAATAAATATTGATAGCACTGCGGATGTTTCAGTAGATAGCGCAACTAGCGCTACAAGCTCTACTACTGGTGCCTTAAAGGTTACTGGGGGTATTTCTACACAAGAAAATTTATACGTTGGAGGTAACGCTGTTATCACTGGCACAATGACTGCCAATGGCGGAACAATCACATTAGGTGATGCAGGTACTGATAATGTTACTATTGGTGGTGAGATCAATTCTGACGTTATCCCTGATGTTACTAATACGTACGATTTAGGTTCTGCTACTAAGGGATGGGCGGAAGTTCATGCTACTACTGTAACAGGTAACTTGACTGGTAATGTAACAGGTAATGTAACAGGTAATGTAACAGGTAATGTAACAGGTAATGTAACTGGTAATGCAGACACAGCAACCACATTAGCAACTGCACGTACTTTAGCGTTAAGCGGAGACGTTAGTGGTTCTGTAAGTTTTGATGGAAGCGCAAATGCTACAATCACAGCTACTATTGCTGATGACAGCCACAATCATACTACAGCTAATATAGACGGATTAGACACTGCCTTAGGCTTAAAAGCTCCTTTAGCTAGTCCTGCTTTAACAGGTGTACCAACTGCACCAACTGCAGCAGCTAATACTAATACTACTCAGGTAGCTACTACAGCTTACGTACAAACGGAAGTTACTGATTTGATCGGTGGAGCACCTGGTACGCTAGATACTCTTAATGAGTTAGCAGCAGCTATCAATGATGACGCGTCTTACGCTTCTACATTAACTACTGCTTTAGCAACTAAAACGGCTAAAACGTCAAACCAGTCTTTGTCTACTGCAGCAAATGCAATGACTATTTCTGGTAATACTATTACTCTTGCTAGAGGCGACAGTACTACTGATACAGTTACAGTTCCTGCTTATGATTCAACTGCTATTGATGCAGCCGTAGCTCTTAACACAGCTAAGGTAACTAACGTATCTACTAACCTATCTACGACCACAACTTCTACTACTAATACTGTAGTAAGCTCAGATGGAACTAACGCTGTTCTACCTGCTGCTACTACAACTGTTGCTGGTGTACAGACTGGTGCTGATAAGTTGAAGTTAGATGGTATTGAAGCTCTTGCTGACGTAACAGATACAGCTAATGTAACCGCTGCTGGTGCATTAATGGATAGTGAATTAGCTAGTATTGCTGCTGTAAAAGCAACTACTGGAACATTCTTAACTGCTGACCAAACTAAACTAGACGGTATCGAAGCATTAGCTGACGTAACTGATGTTACTAACGTAACTGCTGCTGGTGCATTGATGGATTCTGAGGTTACAAACCTTGCAGCCGTTAAAGCCTTTGCTACTACTGACTATGCTACCGCTGCTCAAGGTACGACTGCAGATGCAGCTTTACCTAAAGCAGGTGGTGCTCTAACTGGAGCTGTTACTACTACTTCAACCTTTGATGGTGTGGATATCGCAACTAGAGATGGTGTTTTAACCACTACTACAAATACTGCCAATGCAGCACTGCCTAAAGCAGGCGGGGCAATGACTGGTGCTATCACTACTAGCTCTACTTTTGATGGACGTGATGTATCTGTGGATGGTGCTAAGTTAGACGGTATTGAAGCTTCGGCTGATGTAACTGATACAACAAATGTAGTTGCTGCGTTGTCTGCTGGAACTGGTGTTACTATTAGTGGTGCTGGTGTTATTGCTGTATCGGCGGTAGCTCTTACGACTGTTCAAACTGCTGTAGATCAAACTGCTCAATTAGCTCTTACCGCTCAAGAAGGTGATGTTGTTGTGCGTTCAGATGAGAATAAGTCTTATGTACATAATGGTGGTACTGCTGGAACTATGGCAGACTACACACTGCTTGCCACTCCGACCGATGCTGTACTAAGTGTTAATGGAGTTACTGGTGCAGTTACTGCTGCTCATATAGCAACAGCAGTAGAAGCCGCTAGTGATTCAAATACATTTACAGATGCCGACCACGCTAAACTAAATGCTATTGAAGCTTCTGCTGACGTAACAGATACAGCTAATGTAACCGCTGCTGGTGCATTAATGGATAGTGAATTAGCTAGTATTGCTGCTGTAAAAGCAACTACTGGAACATTCTTAGCTGCTGATGAAACTAAACTAGACGGTATAGCTACTTCAGCTAATAATTACACACACCCAACAGGCGCAGGTTATAACCATATTCCAACAGGTGGTACAGTAGGACAGATACTTAAAAACACTGCCTCGGGTACTGCAACTTGGCAAGCTGATAATAACACTACTTACACAGCAGGTGCTAATCTGTCATTAACAGGTACTACGTTCGCTAATACAGCTCCTAATATTGTACAGACTACGGTAACAGGAAGCGCAGGTTCATTCACTGGCTCTTTAGTTGGTGATGTTACTGGTACTCAAGGAGCTACTGTAGTTGGGAATGATTCACATACTCACACTGTAGCTACAATCACTGGACTATCTGGAACTAACACAGGTGACAATACTGTATGTACTTCAGGTACAGCAACTACTGCTGCTACTCTAGCAACAGCTAGAACTATTGGACTGTCGGGTGATGTGTCCGGTTCTGTATCTTTTGATGGAAGTGCTAATGCTACTATTACAGCTACAGTTGCTGATGATTCGCATAATCACGTTGTTGGAAATATTGACGGCCTATCTGAATATATTTCAGATACAGCTGGTGCTATGTGGTCACTTAACTCAGAATCGGGTGTAAGTGTAACATATGATGATATTGATAATACTTTAGATATCAACGTAAACGACCCTGTAATCACATTAAGTGGTGATTTAAGTGGTTCTGCTACAATGACGAACTTAGGTAACGTAACTATTAGTGCTACAGTTGTAGATGATTCACACAATCATATCATTAGTAATGTTGATGGATTACAAAGTGCTTTAGATCTTAAAGCTCCTTTAGCTAGTCCTGCTTTAACAGGTGTACCAACTGCACCAACTGCCGCGGCTAACACTAATACTACTCAGGTAGCTACTACAGCTTACGTGCAAACGGAACTTACGGATCTAATCGGTGGAGCGCCTGGTACATTAGACACTCTTAATGAACTAGCAGCAGCGATTAATGATGATGCAACTTATGCTTCTACATTAACTACTGCTTTAGCAACTAAGGTAACTAAGACAACTAATCAAGCGCTATCAACTGCAGCTGATGCTTTGACTATCTCAGGACACACTATCACGCTAGCACGTGGTGATGGTACTACTGATACAGTTACAGTTCCTGATAATAACACTACTTATTCAGTAGGTAATGGTGGTCTTTCAGAGATTAACTTTACTTCAGCTGATAATACTAAACTAGACGGTATAGCTACTTCCGCTAATAACTATGTTCATCCAACAACTGCGGGTAATAAACATATACCAACACTTGGTGCTGCTGGACAGTTCCTGAAATACTCTGCTAGTGGTACTGCTGTTTGGGCTGCTGATAACAATACTGTCTATACTCACCCAACAACTGCTGGTAATAAACATATACCAACACTTGGTGCTGCTGGGCAGTTCCTGAAATACTCTGCTAGTGGTACTGCTGTTTGGGCTGCTGATAATAACACTACTTACTCCGTTGGTAATGGTGGCTTAACAGAGATTAACTTTACTTCAGCTGATAATACTAAGTTAGATGGCATCGCAGCTTCGGCTAACAACTACAGCTACCCGTACTCGGTGAACCAAAGTACGGCAACAACCTCTAACGTAACATTTAATAACGTTACAGTAGCGGGAACTTTAACTGAATCTTCAGCTATGGTGTACAAAGAAAACGTAACTCCTTTAGGAGAGCAACTTAGTAATATTATGCAGCTAAACCCTGTAGAGTATGATAAGAAGTCTTCTGGAGTTCACGAGTATGGATTGATTGCAGACGAAGTTTTAGATATTTACCCTGACTTCGTAGGAATTAAAGACGGTAAGGCGGACAGCTTGAACTACTCTAGAATGGTTTCAGTACTTGTTAAAGCGGTTCAAGAATTAACTCAAAAAGTAGAAAGATTATCCAAGTAACAAGAAAAATTTAACCCTTGACAAATCGGGGGTTACTTGGTATAATAATATCTATTAAATAATAATAACGCGCCTTGACATCCTTCGAGCGCAAGTCAAAAAATTCAATGGAGAATAAATATGGCACAACTAAAATCAGGATCTACAGTTGGAGGGAATAGTATACTTACTACTGCTTCATCAGTAGGGTTCCCTGCAGGAACAGTAATGGTATTCTACCAAGCTTCGGCCCCTACAGGTTGGACACAATCAATAGCACAAAATAATAAAGCATTAAGAGTTGTTAGTGGAGCAGGTGGTGGCATAGGTGGTACTCACGGATTAAGTTCGCCTCCGAGTACATCGCATACTCACACAGGACCTTCACATACTCACAGTACACCTAGTCACTCTCATACACATACGTTAAGTGCAGGCGCACATACGTTGAGTACATCTGAGATGCCTAGTCATACTCACACAACTTACAGTAGTTTCCCAAGCACAGGAAGTTACAGTTCAGGTGGCACAATTTTAGCAGGTCTCACAGGAACTCAGTGGCGAGCTTGGAACTCAGGACACATTGGCTCAACAGGTAGTGGTAGTTCTCACTCTCACTCATTAGCAGGTAGTATTACTAGCGGTGGCTCAGGTACTTCAGGTTCAGGTGGTACAGGTGCTACAGGTTCAGCAGGTCCTACAGCATTTGCACCACAGTACATAGATGTAATTGTTTGCAGTAAAAACTAATGGCTATTGAAGTAGAGTTCTTTTGTCCTTTAGGTTCAACGTGTGAAGAAGTTAAAGACGGTGTTATCAAGCGTTGTGCTTGGTACACTAAGATGATAGGACTAGACCCCAACACAGGTAAGGAAGTAGATGATTGGGCGTGTTCTATGAGTTGGATGCCTATGCTACAAGTGGAGATGTCTAGCACCAATAGAGGGCAGACTCAAGCACTTGAGAGTCTCAGGGATGAGACCGTGAAAGGTCAAGCAGAGTTTAACGAAATGGTAAAGAAAAAAGGTAATAACATATTAGGAGAATACTAATGAACGTAACAATAGTAAAAGAAGATAAAGTGGTAATGATTGATGGAGAAGCTATGAACTTCGACTTTGATTTACCAACTAACGTATGGGCTATTCAATGGAATGGTTCAACAGGTGAGATTGAATTTAATGATGGCACGCCAAATGAGGTCATAACAGACTTCTCAGCTTACCAAAGTTTGGTTGATGGTCACGCTACAGAGAAGCAAAGACTTGCTGATGTAGCAACACAAGAAGCTACTGATGCCGAAGCGGCACTGACTTATGCTGATAGACGTAAGGCTAAGTATGACGCATTAAGTCAGTTTGAGATGCAATTTGATGATGCTACTAATAGCACCACAACTTGGGTTGATGCTATTAATGCTATTAAGGTAGAGTTCCCTAAACCGTAAGTAAAACAATAAAAAACCCCCAATACCTTAAACAGTATTGGGGGTTTTTTATTGTCTTAAATACGCTTATAAACCCAATCGTCTTTAGACCGGTCAGTAAGGTAATCTTCTAGTTTAGCCATATAAAATCCTTCAGAGTAGTACAAGTACCTATAGTCATTAACAGGTTCCTGTAAAAACGCACAGAACCACTTACTTCTATCAAACTTAAATATTAGTAAGGGGTGGTCTGCTTCATTCTCTCTCTGCTCTCTTAAAGTCTGCTCCCACCAGTCCACAATTTGGGGGGTTTTTCCAGTTAGTAACTTACTTGTAAGGTGGTCATCTTTATAGTGTTTCACTTCTACACTATACTTCATAAGTTCCTTAGGAATGTAAACGTCTGCACTTAGCCCGTGTTTAGCGTCTAAAGCGCCCGATAAGGGGACCCTTTCCCAGTTCCAACCTGTGTACTTTCGAAGAACTACGCAACAAGCAGTTTCCGCTCTTGTTCCTTTAGCTTTACTCTTATTCGCTACTGCCACTCTAACCTCGACATCTTCTCTTCCTTGATAACATTAACTTTAGCTAACAGTGGGTGACTCCAAGAATGACTAACGATAAAGGTATTTAGGTCGTGCTCTTTTAACAGAACTTCAATCAATTTCTCCCTACCTTCATCATCTAATACTCCTGTCACTTCGTCTAAGAATAGAACATTGATTTTAGATTTAGATAACGTACTCATTAGTTTTCTAATGGCAAGTAATGTAGAAGTATTAACTCGGGCTAACTCTCCACTACTTAGGGCAAGTATATCAATATCTCTACCTTCATCAGATATAACAACGTTCAACTTATCATTAGTAACCACAAACTCTAGTCCAAATCGCCCATCAGATAATTCTCCTAGATACTGGTTTACTAAATCTTCTAAGTCCTTTACTAAATTTTCAATCTTGTAAGCCACTAATCCATTAGTACTAAAAGCTTTCTTTAGCACTTCTAAATTAGCGAATACATCATTAGTTTTCTTTAGTTTAGACTCTTCTGATAACAGCTTTAGTTTGAATTCCTTTACTTGCTTAACCAAATAGTCTAACTCAGTATTAAATTTTGTTATTTCGTTATTCTGAGCTGATATATCCCTAATCTCCGATTGTTTTTTCGAAATTTCGACAGTAAACTTATTGATTTCTTCTTCTAACTCTAGTTTATCTTCAGTCTTACTGGGCAGCTTATTATCTACAAGACTAGATAGCTTCTCAAATTTTTCAATTTCAGATTGATGATTTTTATAAACTTGAAGTTGTTTCTTTAAATTTATGACAAGGTTCTGCACTTCATTCTTTCGTTTACTACTTACAGACACTACACTCTTCTGCTCTGAAAGTAACTCTTCTGTTTTATCAGAGTCTATCTCCTGCAAACAAGTGGGACATGAATCCCCAAGTTTTTCAATTTTGCGTATAACAGTATTTGCCTGATCAATAATAGTTCTTAGTGAAGTAAACTCTTCGTTTAACTCTCCAATACCCTCTGGCATTTCAACTTCATTAGTGAGTTCCGTAGCGCTTAACTCGGACAGTTGACTCTTATACTGGTTATTAATGTTTATCTTATTATTAATATCCAAAATATTTTCTAACTTAGAAGTCACTAAAGCTCTTTCAGATATTAAACCCTCTGGAGCATCGGGCAACTCCAACAACACCTTCTTAGTGGTACTTTTTATAGGATTGGTATCTACCCAAGATTGAATAGTCTCCATACTGCCCCTAATCTCGGCAACTTCATTAGACGCTTCTTTATGTGCGACTTTAAAGTTATCGAATAAGGTCAAGTACTTATCTAGGTTTAAAAGTTCAATTAAAAACTTTTTTCTATTGGTATCTGTAGCAGTCAAAAACTGTAAAGAACTAGTAGTACTTTGGTACACTAACTGACTAAAGGTTTTGAAGTCCATTCCAATAACGTTCTGTACTGTTTTGAAAGTATTAGTAGCAGTATGGGAAGATATATCCTCTCCATCACACGTTAGAACTACCTTAATACTTCCTTTTCTCTCTACGCTTATATTGTAGTTTAAGTCATCTACTAGAAAGTCTAAAGAGATTGAGTACCCTCCGGCATCGCTGTTTCTATTAACAATATCAACTTTCTTAATGCCCTTTGAGTTCTTATTAAATAGAGCTTCTTCGATTAGTAACGGTATAGAACTTTTACCTGTACCGTTAGTACCTACTAGTTGTACTATTAAATCTTTCTCTAAGTCTAAACTATTATCGCTTCCATACGAGAAGCAGTTGGACCATTTTAATGTTTTAAGTATAATCATGAAATACCTCCAGTACTGCGGCTATTTTCTTAGTATTTAGACCCATAATAAACTCTAGGTACTCAGCTAACTCGTCCTCTAAAGTCATCTCAGCGGTTAGTATTAACGCTGAGTCATTATGTCTTTTTATAATTTTCTTGTCTAGTAGTTCGTTGTCCTTGTCTACCTTTACCAAGTCATTAACATCGCCTTCTAGTTCATAGATAGTGTGATGGTAATTAGTCTTAATCATTTGGTCTGGGTGACTAACCGTTTGCCTAATAAGCTGGGGCAGTTTTAGTTTCATCCAAGACCAATCAAGAGTATCACTATCGAATAGTAGTACTCCTGTATCCACAGGGTTTCTGTGAAAAGAAGTAGTAACGGGACTACCAGGGTAAATTATATTACCTTGAGAGTTAGAGTGAGAATGTAAATCCCCTGCTATAACAAGCTCCCAACCCTCTAATAAAGCCAAGTCTATCTCAGGGTGTACATGTGGAGGAATCTCTCCTCTAACGTGCGTGAATAAAGTTCTACCACTAAAGTCCTCTGGGTCGAATTCTTTTAGCTTATTATAAGGGATAAAGTCCATATCGTCTATTTTATAATAGTCATCAATAATCTCTACTAAAGGGTTTACCGCTTTGGTAACATCCTTTAGGTTGGTCAAAAACGAGGTATTCTTCTTTAGTGCCTCGTGATTACCTGGGTATATAATAGTTCTTATACTAATGTCTCGTATGTACTGAAAGTACAGGCTTAGTTCGTCAAGAGTAGGCATCCTATCAAATAGGTCTCCTCCAATAACGTGTAAGTCTACTGTCTTTTCTAATTTGTACAGTTCTTTAAACATCAAGTCGTATCTATTAGTGGCCCACTCACGAGGAACGTTCTTTTGTCCAAGTTTTATGTGGTGATCTGCACTGAATAAAATTTTCATTTGTTGTTTCCTTATATGTTAAAAAAGCCCCAGTTACGGGGCTTTCCTTATGCTAATTTATTATAGCAACTCAGTAACTGCTTCCGCAACTTCTGAAGGCATATCTGTAGAAGCGTTTTCAAGAACTCTTGTCTCAATAAACTCTTTCTGCTGATCTGCTGTAGGACGCTTAATAACATCATCGATGTTAGGTAGATCCTTGATAGCTTCTAACTCATTGTCATCTAAGGCTCTTGCTTTACACTTTAGTACTTGCAATGTGTATTCTACATTGAAAGGTAGTGGTCCAGTCTTTTGCTTTTTAAATGCTAAATCCCAACCTGTTGTAGGGTCTGTAGGATCGCCTAAGTCTTCTGCTGCAACCATTACCGCTTCAAATAACTTCTTTTTAAGGTTTAATATTTTAACCTTTCCGTCATCTGGGTCAATACATTGTACTGCGTATGCCCAAGAACACTTCATATCTGTATGGTAGTGACGTACCCAGTCTTTCTCAATATTAGTAAACTGCTCTTTATCTCTATCGAAGCCTAGGCATTCCATAGGAACACGCTTACCGTCTGCAGTAGTTACCCAGTACACGTATCGTGGAAGAACATCTCCAACCATGCGAACAACGTTGTTGCCTTCTTTATAAGTGTATGCGTCTACTGACGACTTCTTTGCCTTACCTGTTACATTTCCAAATTTAATTGCCATTATCTATTTCCTCGTAATAAAGTTTTATATTATCTTTCTCGTCAAGTTCTAATAAAGGATTGTCCTCTATATCTTTCAGAGTTATCTCTGTATATCTTCGTGGTAAGGTTTTAACACCCTGCCACTTATAATCTAAGTAGTTCCTATACCCAGCTAGTTCAATGTATTGAACCATCTGTTCTAGGCTTGCTTGAAGTTTATTCTTAAACAGCTCTTTTGGATTTAACAAAAAACTATCTCCGGTGATATCCTGACCGTAAAAGTGTCCTATAGCTTTATTCTTTTTAGGCATTTTAATACCATAAGTATATATAACTACTAACCTTATGATATTCTTTGTTTTGCCTTTGCTTAACCTAAGCACCTTTCCATAGTCATAAAAAATCAACTTAAATCTCCATTTCAGAATATATATTATACCAAGTTTTTACCAAACTGTCAAGTGTTATTTTTGGGCAGCTACCACTTTAATGTCATAGCCTTGCTTGATATATACCCCGGCTCTAGAGGCTGCTTGCCTAGAAGCAGTGTTGCCCTTTAGATGTATGTCTATAACAACGGGCTGTATCTTCCCTTCCATCTTTCTAATAACTCGACCTATTAACTGAATTAATAGGGGCTCATTATTGATTGGAGTACCTAGTATAAGACAGCTAAGGTCATTAACTGAGATACCCTCACTAAAGATGCTCTGAGAGCCGTACAGTATGTCTGCTCTCCCATCTTTAATCTTCTGCAGTTCTTCTTCTCTGAGTTCATGATCAAGCTCACCCGTAATACAAATCGAATTCTCTCCGGTCAGGTCGGCGCACCTTCGTAAAAACTGGACCCTATCGCTCACCACCAGAACCTTATGCCCTTTTGCTGCATATACAGAAGCTAACTGTGCAACCATCTTCTGATAGTTTTCATCGTAAGCAACTGCATTAACTCTACGAGCCCAAGGAATAGAAGCGCTGTCCGGGAAACGTGTCTCGGACTTAACTTGTACTATCCTAGGGGGCATATAGTTTTCTTTAGGTGGTTGATGTACATCAAATCCAAAGTAGTCATTGAATATAACGTGCTTACCGTCTTTTCTTTCAAGAGTACCACTTAGACCAATCTTGTATCTTGCACTAGATTTATCAAGTATCTTAGAGAAGGTAGGGGCAGAAACGTGGTGCATTTCGTCTAGTATGACTGTACCAAACATCTTCTGAATGTCAGCCATTTTCTTTCCTAGAGTCTGTACATTGGCCACAACAATTATAGAATCTGTGTCAAACTTACCACTACCTATAATTCCTGCTTTAATACCAAAACAATGCTCAATCTCGTCTTCCCACTGTTTTCTTAGTGCTAGTGTATGTACCACTACAAGCGTCTTTTGTGACAACTTGGCTGCAATTGCCAAAGCTGTAAAAGTCTTGCCCCAACTTACGAAAGCGTTGATAATTGCATTATCTGCTACTAAGTCGTATACCTTAGCCTGGCTCTCTCTTAGTTCAAACTTGAACTCGGGGAACTCTACAGGAACTAAAGTCCTTTTATCCACTATCTCTGCACCTTCAGGTATTAAGTCCATTCTACCTACTGGAACAGTTATTAGTTTATCACTAATCCTACCCATATTCTTAATAATAGTAGGCGGCTCCATAGGATTGAACGTAGGAATTGCATACGTCAGCTCTTGGTCTATTAGCTTCTGCCGTTTAGCGTCAGCGGACATATATATTCTATTCGATAAAACTGCTTTTTCACTCATATCTTTTTCCTAGTATCCTTTAGTTTATCCTTAGTTACTTCGTATAGCAAGTACCCTCTGTCTATATTTATTATACCAGCATACATGGCTTCTAAATTTAACTTACCTGCTACTTCAAAGAAAGAGTTAATACCTTTAACTTTAAATATAGTAGTGGTATTTGTGTACTTTTTAGATAGTATCTTTCGGTATACTAGAGGGTGAAACACACTTTTAGTGTAGTTATAAATCTTACCTTCGTAGTCTATAAAGTGAAGTTGCCCAGAGGCTAATAAACTTTTAAAGTTCCATATTGCTTTTCTAAGAGGGTACACCTTATAGTCTTTCATAGCCTTAATAGCTAGTCTACGCATTGGGAAGGAAATAGACTTATCTACTAAGTCTATTCGTCTAATACCATATCTATCTGTTACCAGCCCTCCTCCTATATGCTCGTGATGACGAATCATCCATACAGGCCAGTGTATATCAGAGAAACTCTGGGTACTGCTTTTCGAATTTTCCAAAGGCATAATCTTCCCCAATATCTAAGTCTACTCCGATTGGTTGTCCTGGGATAGAGCAACCTCTATCTTTCTGAGTAAACTCAGCCATAACTTTAGATACTTCTTCAACATCTCCATCTGCTACTTCTAGAACTAGAGAGTCGTGAACCAAAGCGATAATCTTAGCATCTTTCTTATTGTCTAAAATCCAATGATTTAATTCAATACCTGCTAAAAGATTAATATCACTAGCAACTGACTGAATAAGGAAATTAATACCGCTACGAACTTCGTGTGCTGCAACACCTTTGTCATTACTAAATACGTTACCAAGGCGACGCTTACGTCCAAGAATACTGTATATATATCCATTTGCTTCGATGTCCTCCTTAGACATTTGTAACCAATCTTTCAACCTAGGGAAGGTTCTAAAGTATTTACCAATAGTATCCTTAGCTTGTTGAATAGAGAAGTGTTTGCCACTTTCTTTAGTAACTGTCTCAGCTACCTTAGCCGGACCAGACCCATACATAATTCCAAATGTAATAGCCTTCGCTGCCTGTCTTTGCGTAGCTGCTTTCTCTTTAATATCTGCTACATCGTGAGGAAGTGCAAATACCATCTTCGCTACCGTTGAGTGTAAGTCTCCACCACTCTTAAATACGTTTTGAAGATTAGTGTCTCCACTAAGGATAGCCGCTACATAAACCTCTGCAGTTGCTAAATCCTGTTGTAGTATCTTGTACCCAGGCTTCGCTTTAATACACCCTTTCACTGCTGAGTTATCTCTAGGCAGCTGCTGCATATTAATCTTGCCAGAACTTGATAACCGTCCAGAAGTAGTAGAAGTTAAGTTAAAGCCGGTTCTAATTCTGCCATCTTTATCTAAGGCAGGAATAATCTTATCTAAGTAAGTATTCTTAATTTTAGACTTCTGTCTAATATCTAAGATAACTCCTGGGATAGGATGCTCCTCTGCCAACTTCTTTAACACTTCTGCATCTGTACTAGCTGCTCCAGTTCCTGTAAGCTTACCAGTAGGAGTAAGCCCTAAGTAGTCGAATAAGAGTACTCGTAGCTGCATAGTGCTGTTTGGATTAAATACCTTCTCTTGTTCTTTTTCGAACTTATGTACTTCCTCAAACCCGTACAGCTTTTCTTTAGCTGCCTGCACTTCTTTTTCCATAAGTGCCTGAACTTTCTCTAGTCTGCCCATATCGAAAGGAACTCCGTTCTCCTCAACATCTTTCAAGAATAGCATACCAGGAACCATAAGTTCTTTATATACTTTCTTTAGCTGAACGTTTGCTACAATCTTTTTACCAAACATCTGATAAAGGTCATAGGTTACGGCAGTATCAATTGCAGCATAAGGATACATAATATCAAAAGGTATCAAGTCATAAGAAAATTCGCCTTTTAGTATCTTATGTTCCTTACAGTACTTAGTTTTAAACTCGTCTAGAGCCTTATCATAGTCCCCGTAGTCCGTGTACTTCATTGCTAGCTGCTTCAAACCGTGGGAACCTTGGGTTTCATCTAATACATAGTGCATAAGCATAGTATCGGAAACTTTAGGGAACTTAAAGTTGAAGTGGTACTCTAGCCATTTCAAGTCAAACTTAGCGTTATGAAATACTACTAGTCTACTGGAGAACAGATCTTGCAACAATCCTTCAGTAACTTCGCTAACACATTCGGTAGATATGTACACACCTTGTTTACTTTTATGTGACAAACTAATGCCCAATATATAGCCATCCCTTGGATATAAAGCCGAGGTTTCCGTGTCACACGCAACAAATTTAATTGTGTCATCCTCAAGTATTGATCTAAGGTATTCATTTGCTCTCTCCTCGTCTTGTATGCCTTCAAAGTTTCCTGAAACTGTAGGTGGCTTCTCGCCTGCCACATAGCCGTGTAGTTTTTCACACGCTCTATCGAATAGAGGTTTAGCTTCCGGCTTAAAACTTAACATAGCAGGGTTAATCATAGGTATAAACTTATCATCTACTAAATGACCTGCAAATTCCGTTACAGAACCAATACCTCCAATAAACTTAGCCGCTTCAGAGCCAATAAGTATTACGTACTCATATGCGTCTACATCAAAGTCTACTAGGTCTACATCTTTTTTTAACAGTTTCTTAACTTTCTTAGATGATAAATGGTAGTTATCAAACTCAAAGTTAAAGTATCTACTATAGTTTACACCACTGGGTGCTTTATCAATTATCGCTACCATATAAATTCTCCTTAATATTTTTTATGTCCGCTGCGGACAGGTCTCCAGGGTCTAAGCCATCTGGTAATTCTAGTTTAGTATCCTCGCTGACAATAAAATCATCTTTGAGTAGTCTTTGTACTGCATCTTCAGCCTTTCTACCTGCTTCATCAGCATCGAACATTGTATAAATTGTATGAACTCCTTGCAGCTTCAGTGACTTGAGCACGTCTAACTGAAGGTTATTAGCTCCAAGTACTGCAACTGCATTAACAAGTCCTTTATCAATTAAGTTTAGAGCGTCAAATACCCCTTCCACTAATATTACTGAGCCGTTTAAAGGCTTAACAATAGCAGGGAATAAAGGTAGTTCCGCTCCAGCAGGTTTAATCATATACTTAGGATGAGCATTACTTTGTATGTATCTGCCAATAAAAGCTCTTATCTTACCTGTAATATCAGGTAGAGGGAATACTATACGTCCTTCAAACTCTTTATCCTGTGTAAAGGCACCAAACTTAGCTAAGGTTCTCTTATCTATATCTCTGAAATGCCTTGTATAAGGAACAGCACCTGCAGGTAAGTTCAACCCTGTAGAGGCGGCTCTAATACCCGCTATCTTACTCTTTATTCTAGAAACCCTAAGGTCTTGCCAGTTTCTATCTACATTGAAGAATTTAAATACATTTCCTTTAAAGCCACAACTAAAACAGTGGAAGGTTCCTTCCTGCTGGTCGATATGCATAGATGGGTTGTTATCTTCGTGGTCAGGATTAAGACAACTTACTACATAATCCTGCCCTTTTACGGTAAATGGTATCCCGTGTTTGTCAAGTATCTCAGTAACTACCATGGCATATCACTGTCCTCTCTTTTAGGGGATTTAGTCTTTTTTTTCTTCCCCATATTTTTAACTTTAGTACTATCATCATCGTCGTCTTCTCCAGAGGAACCCGAAGGTTTCTGCTTAGTAGAAGGACCTAGCTTCAAAGTATCCCAGTTCATAGAACTAGTAAACTCTATATCAGGGCCACTTCTAACCTTAGTAGACGTGAATGTCATAGCACCATCATCTTTAGCATGTGCATCAATCAAGAAAGCAGAATCTGGACTATCTAAAAGTCCTTTAGCAAATCTAGTGCCACCACCTTCATCAATTTGATAAGGGCTGACCATTGCCAAGTCATACTTTCTAGCAAACTCTTTCAGTTTCTTACTAGCGAAGATTTGACTCTGCCAATCATATAGGTCTTTTCCAATCCCTGTTTCAATCTGATTCACATAGTCTACTACTACAAGGCTTAGCTTATCGCCAAACTGTGCTTTAGCTTTCTGCAGTTGAAGGTCAATACTTGTTAAAGACAAAGATCTGTCGTCCACAATGATTATCTGATTATCTTCTTTTAGCTTACATTCTGAAGTCAGCTTTCTTTCAAAGTCTAGGGCATCTCTATTGTCTAAAAATCTTTCGTATAGAGACTCACTTTCTTGGAACATATCTGCTCTAACCTTGACTAAAGCATTCATTTCAGCACTATCTAGTCTATTCTTACGAATATTAGCATAAGATACTCCAGACAACATACTAGTAATACGTTGGAAGGTCTCCATAGCTGTCATCTCAATAGTAAAGTAAATAGAGGTATATCCCATCTCGTATTGGTTAGCTACCATATTAGCACTAACTAATGACTTACCTGAGCCTCTCTTACCGCCTAACATGATTAACTCCTCACGGAAGGCTCCTCCCACTTTACTATCGAAATCATTGTTAATTCCTAGAGGGATACAAGAGTGTTCTTCTACTCCCTCTTCTTGGAATAACATTAAACTACTCATATCAGACACTGATTCGTCTGTATGAGTTTTTTCATCTAACTTCATAACTATACCTGATAGCCCCTCTTTTACTTCTAGGCTGTCCATTACGGTTATCTTATCCACATACGCGTCTAATAGATTTAAAGACTCGTTCTGTGTATACTGGTCGATTAGCGCGTCAATCGCTAAATCTAGGTCAATCTCAGGAACTTCGAGTAGTTGGATAGCAGCTAAGTCTTTCTGGGTTTTTGTTTCCCTAGTTACAGTTTCTAGCTCCTCAAATGATGGGATAGAGTTGTAATCTTGATAGAACTTATTTATTGCTGTGTATAAGGAGTTAAAGGACTCCTCAAAAAAGTCTTTCTTAACTCTTGCCCAACCATCGAGACTCTGTTCTGACATTAACATGTGTAGAACTACTGCCCCAATATCCATTTATTTCGCCTTATATTCGTTATCCTGTATAACTTCGTCTAACTCTCGCTCTAAGCGGTCGAGTATGTTAGACCTTAATTCTTTTATTTTAGTCGGGTATAATGCCCCCGCGTCAAATAGAAAGTTTAATTGTTCATCAGTGATTATCTGTTGCAATGAAAAGTAGATACCGTCCCAAGGATCGTTGGTACTAGGGTATGCTTTGATGTCTGTATACTCTCCCAGCACATCTTTTGCTCTTCTAATTGCCTCAGTACTGGTGAAGCTGTCCACGTCGTGGAATTTACATATCAGTTTCATACAATATTTCTCCGACAAAAAAGGGGTAACAATGTTGGTTGCTACCCCCTAATTTAATTAACTAATTAATTAAGCTGCTGCGTTCTTAGCTGCTTTCTTAGCACCATCGTGGTCGGCACAAGTGATACCGCGACGAGTCAACATAGTTTTTACACCACGTACAGTTTTGTCGATAGACTCAGCGATTTGCTCTACAGTCATTGCAGAGATATCACCTAAGTCAGCTAGAGCATCTACGTTAGCTTTAGCACGAGACTCTTTTTGCTTAGGAATAGAAGTAATCTCACCAGCGCGTAAGAAAGACAAAGCCTTACCACGTACTGAATTGATTGTCTTACCTAAAGCTTCAGCGATTTCTTCAACGAAAGCTTCTTTAGCAACTAAGTCTAAGAATGTAGCTTCTTCAGCAGTAGTGTAAGTACGTGCAACTTCTACTTTCTCAGCAGGCTTAACGTGTGAAGTTAGCTCCATTGAAAGGATTTTACCTTGTACTTGCTTAGCAGAGAATGCACCGCCTTCGAAGTTAGCAGCTACATCAGCGTACGTGTAAGTACCTGAGTTGTCTGTAACGAAAGAAGATAAAGATTCAGCTTGCTCGTCAGAGAATGCTTTCTTATGTGCTGATGCAGCTAGTTCTACGTCGTAGCCCATTTTACGTAGCTTAGAGCTAATAGAACGAGTTGTAGTGTCAAGCTCTGTTGCTGCTGATGCTACTGTGTCTTGTGAAATTGTGCTCATGCCTTCTACCATTGCTGTTAAAATGCGTGTGCGGTCTTCTGTCCATTTTGGAGTTGATGTACTCATAATTTGTTGTCCTTTAATATGTCTTTGATTGTTAAAATTGGAATACCTAAGCTATCTGCTTTAGTACTCTTACTTGATACTCTACCTTCCTCATCTACAAGATAATCAGTCTTTTTAGTTATGGAAGAAGTAACGGTAAAGCCAAATGATTCTAAATAGGTCTTTGCGAGGTTTCTATTCTTGAAGTCATTTAATTTGCCTGTAATACAGACTGATTTACCTATACTGGGGGTTGTTACTTCTTGTACCTCTGACTCAAATGAGAAAGGTAAATACTCTAGGTTTTCACAAAATTCATCATGATACCAGTCAAGTAAGTTAGTACAAGATTTCGGTCCTAAACCTGCTGCCAAGCATTTTTCGTGGGTTATATCGCGTATGCTAGATATCTCTTTTGTTAGTTTCTTGGCTGCTGATGAACCTATTAATGATATTGAGAACGCAGGGAGCAACACTGTTAAGTCTACCGATTTACTTAATTCAATCTGACTAAACAACTTGTCTCCTAGCTTCTCTCCAATTCCACTAATGATTTCTTCTTTTGACATCGAGTAGATGTCGGGTATAGAGGTCAGAGGTAACTTTTCGATGGTCTTAGGGCCTAACCCTTTGATTTTTAGAGTCTTAGCAAAATGTTCTAACCTTTTACTGGATTTAGCGTCACAAACGGGGTTGCGACAGAATAATTGGTCGTTTACTAGTTCTAGTGTTGACCCACAACTGGGACATTGGTTAGGTGGTTCTATTTTCATCATCTTTTTCGTTTTCTCAATTTTCTATATAGTATATTATACATAACTTTCAACTAAAAGTCAAGTTTTAAATTTCTTTTGGTCTAAGCAACCCTACCAATAATGCAAGGGATGATCTTACCTGCTCTTATAACTGAAACCTTACAACCGATTTCGAGGTTAAGACTTTCAATATAAGCCATGTTGTTTAACGTAGCTCTTGATATCTTAGCATCATCAATTTCGATTGGTTCTAGTATAGCTACTGGAGTGACTTTCCCGCTCTTCCCGGTCTGCCATACCACATCTAATAGTGTAGTAATGACTCCTTCCTCCCTAGTTTTAAGAGCGTATGCTCCTCTAGGGTGGTGGGAAGTAGAGCCTAAGTTTTCAAACTCTTTATGAGAATCAACTCTAAACACTCTACCATCCTCGGGGAACTGAGACCAATCACTCTTAGTAACTACATTGAACCCCATAGCCTCTACTAGGTACATATCGCTGGCGTACGAGTCGCTAAAACAAGGTTGAGCACTGTACGCAATGAAGGTCAGTTCTCTCTTTTCAAACTCAGAAACATCTTTTAGATTCAAAGCACCTGCAGCATAGTTCCTAGCGTTAGGAATTTCTTTAGGGGCTACAATCTCTCCGGTTACTTGAAAGTCGCTCTTATTCTGTACTAGGGTAGGAACGATGTTACTGTGAATAAATTTATCAGTAACTTCTACTCCTTCTTCGCCATCTCCTCGAGTAATTACTTTAAATAACTTACCTGCTTTATACTGAATAGCAATAGCCGCTCCGTCTAATTTTGGAGTCTCAACAATTGTTTGACTTCCATAATCAGGGGCAACGTCTTCACCTACAAAAACTTTCTGCAGTGATAACAACGGAAACATATGCTTTCGTTTAGCGTCAGGGTTATAGCCGACCGGCTCATAATCTGCCGCTTCTGCTAGTCTGTCAAATTCTTCGTCAGACAGAAAAGGCATACCTTCATAGTATGCCTTTGCTGCCTTATCTAGTAAATCTTTATTGCTCATATAAGTCCTGTAAAAGTTCTTTAAAGTGTTTTTCGATTGATCCCTTACTCTCTGCTAAACTTAGTATCTCTACTAATGCTTCAAATAAGTTAGATAAGCTCGTTAGCTCAAACGGTATACAAGCTCCTTCTTTTGTAGGTTTGTATTCCCCTTCGAAATCTAAAAAGTATTTTCTTAGATGGAGGTACTCAACGTCTCTAAATTTAGAAACTACGAGCCTCCATTGGGTCTCTTTGCTCTCTTGTTCTAGTATTATCTTCTCGTAAATATCGTCTCTTTCGTCTGTCATTTATATTCCTATATTTGACGTTATCTCCTATTTCTTAGTATAGTACCAAGAGGTTGGACATTAGTGACTGAGTCTACGTTTATCTGTCGGAAACTATCAGTATCCCAACAGAACATTAACATATGCCCTTCCTTTACGTCTGTATTTTTCTTCTGCTTCTTCTCAAGTATGTAATTGTTGTTATCTAACTCTAATGTACATACGTTATACTTTAACTTTTTGGATACTGGGCTTCTATATGTTACTATAGCATCCCCCGCTATATCCATTTTAGTTAGGAAAAGATCCTTTACCATGTAATTCTACTCCTAGGTGTTGTAAATGTTCAAGTTTACCTAGTTCATACCACGGCTGATACGCAAACTTACAGTCTTTACCATTTACCCATATTCTATAGCAATTGCCATGAATAGGATGAGGTTCTTCTTGTCGTTCGCTAATAGTAGCAGTGTTATTGTACCGGGCAGACCATACTAGTTCGCCTAGTTCAAAGTCCTCTGATAGGACTGAGTCGGGGAGTAACTCTGGCGAAAAGTAATCACTATTAGAAGAACGAACGGGGACGTTAAACTTATTAATGATTCCTTTTATGAAACTACTCGAACGGTACATACACTTAGCAATTTCAGAGATAGCGTCGCCATTAAGGTATTCTTCAATAGCCCTAACAACTTCTCCGTCTGTAGCAGACTTCCCTCTATTTTTTGCTCTTAGTCTTGCTTCTGTTTCTGCACGTTCTTTGTAGCCAGCGATAATATTACTAAGTCTAGTAGTATTGTAAGATATCCGTAGGATACCACAAGCCTCCTTCTTAGTAATGGGTTTATCACTTTCTAATAGCTCGATTACATACTTAACATTATTATCATCAAGTTTTTCACTATCTTTAACTTTAACTCTCTTAGCCATGTAACCTCCCTATTAGAAAATAACGGGCTGATTGCTCAGCCCATACAATTAACCGTTGTTAATTGCCGTAATTACGTCTGCAACGTACTTAGCCGCTTTACCAGATAGCTTAGAGATAATATCCTCATCTGCTACTTGACCTGCGTCTGTAATTGCCGCAGTCATTGCGTCTTGACATTCCTGCTTAGATACACGCTTACTCGCCGTACCCCCAGCTGCACTCTTGCTTGCCGCTTCTTTCTTGATGTAAACACCTGCTTTAGATAAAATCATACGTACTCCATTTGGAGACTCGTCTAACTCATCTGCTAAATCTTTTACAATCTCCATTGAGTTATCTGAGTTAGGCTCTGCTGCCTCGTACATTGATACTGCTAATGCTTTCTTTTCGTCATCCCATGCCATCTTATTTGTTCCTTATATTGGTTAAATTATTTTACTTAATCTTTCGATTTTGTAATGTATATTATACTTGAAAATCAACAGATTGTCAAGAAGTTTTTTCGGTTTCCTCAGTATTAGTTTCTTTAGCAGCTTGCTGGATCGCATACTCTAATGTAGTGATAACTTGCTTTAGACCCGTAATAGTGTTTGTTACATTTTCTTGCTGCTCATATAAATGTGACAGCTGAGCCCGCTGTTGTAGTAAGTCATCGCTTAATGCCATTTCTCTAATTCCTGTAAAGTTAAAAAAGCCCCTATCTAGGAAGGGGCAAGTAACCTTTTACTTTAGACTACTGAGGACATTTTATCCTTATTGAAGTTTCTAAAGTTAGATCCAAATCCACTATTACGTAACCACTCAGCTCTTAGGGAGAATAACTCTTTGAGTTTCGTATCGTACTCATCTAAGCCTTTTTCTAGCCTTTGTCGTTGGTCATTATCTAACTCTGTCATATCTACTGTAAAGTAATTGCTGTTAGGTTTTGATAACACGATAGCTTCTCTGTATGTAGTGTCTTCTGGTGTTTTGTTGTACTGGAACTGAATCTTATTCATCTTATGCGTTTCTCCGTTGGTTTTTCAATCTTTAATATACATATTATACTTAAATTTTGACAAAAAGTCAAGAACTATTTTTCGAATGTGCGTACGTAAGTAAATATAAATTAACTTGTTTCTTGTTGGTCGGCGCGGGGGGTGGAATTTGCTGGTCGTATCTGTTAATTAACCAGATACTTATTAGATGCACCCAGTTGGCTTTGGAAGACCCGCGAACTTACAGCCTTGCTTACCTGGACCATAAGGGAATAACAGATATAAATATTTGCTATTACCTTTGTCTTTACCAAGTTTCTTGCCAACTGCTTTAGTCAACACACGAACCGCTGGTGCGATTTGGTACTCTTCAAAATAATCACGTAAAAGATTAAGAACTTCCCAACGCTCTGAATACAGGTCTGCGTCTTCGTTTTCTAAATCAACGTCATCAGTCTTTCCCATCTCAATAGCAATCTCTCTTGTCCAATCTTTAAGGTTTACTAAGAAACCTTCTTCATCTACTTCTGCTCCTAAAATATTAGCCATACTGTTCTCCTATTATACTCTTTCGATTGTAAATACAAACTTACCTTCACATTCAGTTGTTTTGATTAACTTATTACCAGTTTGATTGCAAAAGGCTACTATGTCTTTTGCGGAACCCGCATCTGTTGATAGAACTTCTAGAATTTGTCCAGACTCCATCTTCTGCAGTGCCTTCTTAGTCTTTAGAATTGGAAGTGGGCAATTTAAGCCACTTGCGTCTAGTACTTCTTTAGTTTTATTAGACATTTTCCATCTCTCCCAATAACTCGTCCGCTAGTTGGATAACGCTGTCACACATATGTATGACCTCTATCTCTTTAGCGGTTCTTTTAGCGTTTTCTAGTATAAACTTTATAGCTTTTAACTTAGTCGTGCATTCTTCTTCTGTATGTATCTTCATCGTCTGTACCCATTATTGTGGCCAATAGCCATGCTTGCCATAGTATGGCTAAACCCATTAAAATTTCAAACATCATCTCCAGTCCCTTGCGTACGTTCTAAGGAACCTGTCGCCCTCGTTCCTAGCATCATTAGCATTAGTTTTTAGCTTCACGCATAGTTGATCGTATCTATCTTTCAACTCATAGTAGTCCATTTCTAAGACTCTGCATCTTTCTTCTAATTCCTTCTCTCTAGGCGTTTGCATCTAGTACCATCCGCTATCGTGACTCTTTAGGTCTAGTATCTTTAACCAATAAGGGGTATCGTAATCTCTGTACCACACTATAGTACCGTCTCTTTTCATAGTAATAGTCTTACAGTATAGGTTTGCTCCTCGGTACTCTGCCTCTAGAATTTTTGTATAGCAGGCTTTTAAAGACTTACACACCCAAGTACCTGAAGTACCCATGCCATCTCGTTTAACTACGTCCATAGTTATAACACCTTTAGGAGGTGTATAAGTAGCCTTAGCAACACTAGTAAAAGCTAAAGAAGCTACTAATAGTACCGGTATTGTACACCATTTAAGGTTTTCAGTCCAGCTGTTTTTGTATTGATACTTCCCTACTTTTCGCATTTTGTTTCTCCACTTTTACAGCTTAGGCAGTTTACATCCTTACCACATAAGTAGGCAAGGTACAAAACGGATAGCGAAATTGTTAGATATAATAGTTCTAACATACTATACGCACCCTGTCGGCTGAGGTAAGCCGCCGTACTTTGTGATAGGCTTTAAAGGTCCGGTCAACCATTCTTTGAACAGCTTACCTTTATCAATGCCTACATACTTTGCAAATGTTCTAATTGGGGGTACACTAGAGTTCTCGTCATAGTATTCTCTCGCCTTTTCGATTTGCATCACTTGACTTTCTGTCAATGTAATTTCATCTTCCGATGCCATTTCATTCATTACATCTAATGACCAAATACTTGGGTCAACTAAGTACCCGTTTCCTGTTCTTGCTAAGCTCATTATACTAGCTCCTTTAAATATCTATATAGTTTTGGTAAAGGGCAGTTATCTACCCATAGTTTAATTACTTTTTTCATTTATATACTCCTCGTATAATACTTCCTCAAGTCTGTAGGCCTCTTCTTCATTTGATACACCATTTACTTCAAATTGTGCACAGTGGGTAAGTTCGTGGCATATTGCTATACCTAGCTCTTTCCCTTCTAGTTTATCACTAATTTCTACGTCTCCATCACTGTAGCAATAGCCGTGTACTTCCAAAGGCATTACTTCTACAAATACATCTTCTTTTAGCCCTAAAGCTACGTAGCAGTAAGATGCTATGTCTAAAACGTGGGCATCTTCGCAGTGAACCATTCTTTCTCCTTTTTACTTCTTTTTTTTATACGGTATATTATACCATACCCGACCAATTTTGTCAAGTATTATTTTTTACTGTATGTAACAGGCTTATACGTTAGGTAGTTACATACATCACAAGTATATAGCCTCTTAGGAGGTTTAGTATTAGACACTTTGCTCATATCCATTACTAAGGTAGCTTTACCACAACTTGGACACGTTGTCTCCAACTGCACCTCATAGGTGGTATTGAGCAACATGTCCAATTTAGCGTTAATTCGGTCAAATTGTTTAGTTTCTTCGTTTGTCATTGTTATTCCTATAGTTCCCACTCAATATACTTATTAGCATTTGAGTATTTATAATCTTCACCTAAGCAGGCTGCGTTAATATGTGTTGTAACTTCACCGTACCCATCTAAGACTCCTTGAGCAGAGTGAATATGTCCACAAATGTGTACCTTAGGATTATGCTCATCAATCCAAAGTCGTAATGCCTTAGAACCTAAATGGCCTGGATTTGCTCCAAGAGATATCGGAGTTGTAATCTCATCAAGTTTTCCGTGTGCTGGTCCATGAGTAATTAGAACATCAGTGTCTTTTGGAATCTTTCTCCAATGTTCAGTGTCTTCATAGTCGTTATGAATTTGAAATGCCCAACCACAAAACTCAGGAGTCCAAGGAGAACCGTAAAAATTAATACCATCAATTGTACAACTAGAGTCTTGTAAGTAAATAATAGAATTATTATGATTAACCATATCAATCATCTTCATTGCTTCTTCAGGAAATTTTTCAAATATTCTATCGTGATTACCAGCAACGAGAATCTTATGATTGTATGGTTGATGATATAACCAATTAAGAAAATCTAACAACTCCACCGAATCATAACCACTCGACATAAAGTCACCTGAGTGAATAAGTATATCACCTCCAGGCAAATCTAATTCTTGATGTCTTTGATGTGTATCACTAACACATGTTATCTTTATGTCCACAGTGCTTCTCTAATCTTCATCAACCTAATAAGGTTATTTTCATCTTCCTTAGAGTATTGCTTCTCTAACTTATCAGTTAATTTATTAGCAATCTTCTGTGCCTTTTTAAGTTCAGGTGTATCTTTGTCTTGACAAAAGAAACAATCAGATCCATAAATGTCATTGCGTAACTTCCAATAAGCATTATGCTCAGGGGTTTCAAATGAATCTACTCTTAATGGTCTTTCATCAATCCACCAATTGTATAAGTCATAAATCTCTCTAGCATTCTTTGCTTGTTGTTCAGTGCCATTATACTCATCAGGTTCTAAACTCATTTCCCATAATAGATGAGCAATACCAGCATTCTTATCATTATGTTTATATACATCATTAGCACCAAACACATTAAACATATGAGCCTTCTCAATCTCAACAAAGTCTTTAAGCATATTAAAGTTTACGTGTAACATCCTTTCAGTCACATCAGAGTATCCAGGTTTCATTCCCGTACTTACAATATGATATCGTTTAGTAGTTCTGTACTTAACCCATTCAGTTGCTCTTAATATAGGCATAGTGATTGGCCATACAAACGTTGATTCAAAATCTTGGTTTAAGAAATATCTAATAGGATACTTCTCTTTCATTTCATTCTTCCAAGTTCCCCAATCGTTACTTGTCCTTGCTTTACCAGCACCATTGCCTTTGCTGTCTTTAGGTAATCCTAATCCAATTTTATCTAACATCATTTACTCCATTCATAGTTTTCCCATTGTTTTTAGCCTGAACAGTTTTACCTGCCATGTAAACTTTAATGGATAGTGAACATAACTGACAAGTTCATCTTTCCAGTAATCTTTAAGTTCTTTATAAAATTGTTCTGTTTCTTTATTAGTCATTATCGTTTCGGTGTAGATAGATTAACGTACTCATTATATTCCTGTAACTTAGCCACTTCAAGGGTTAGTCTAGTGACTGTATCATCTAGTCTTAGTAAGTGGTTAATGATTGATTCTTTATCCCTCAATCTAATAACAAGTTTTTCATCGTAAGGGTAAAATGCTTCATTCTCTTCAAAATCAAACCATTGATTATCAGCACCTTCTGATG
>FLOH01000279.1_pt1 | contig 127309 bp, 105 predicted proteins | sample 756751 | NCBI WGS metagenome assembly FLOH01 (sample SAMEA4026879, study PRJEB14308) | marine metagenome | biome: coastal water; material: water | depth 74 m
TCGCGCCATAGGAAGTATGGTCATTGTAGAATGGAGTCATTGCCCAATGGGCAGCATGATCTGAAAAACCATTGGCAGCATGAATGCTAAGGGTATAAACAATCACAGGGATAATTCCTAAAACATAAGCCCAAGTAAATCGCATGATGTTTTTTGCTTCTTTAAAAACGATTATCCCAAAAAAGTAAGTAGGAATAATCAACCATAATTTAGCAAGAAACCATTTGATAGATACCAGAATATCAGAACTCGTAACCACAGTAATCAGCATCCAAGCAAAGTAAATATATAATGCAATGCTGACAGGATGTGTAAAAATGGCTCGATCAAAACTTTGATCATGAAATAGCTTCAGTAAAAAAATGATGAGTAGCGCTGCTAAAACAGGTTCTGAAGGAATGGATAAGCCAACTGACATCCCAAAATTTGTAATGTCAACCGACATTGGGGTGATAAACGCAACTAGAATATAGATTTTGTCTAAGGAATATATAAACGCAATGACAAAAAGTAAAACCAAAGGCAGCAAACTAAACCAGTAGAACTAATTCGCTATCAACAATGTGTTAATCGTAACGTAAAGTAGGCTGATTGCAGCTGTAAGAAATATTTTGGTTTTAGCGTCCAATAAGAAAAATCTATGTATTATTGTTTAGTTTCTTGTTTTATTCCTTCCGTAATAACTAGTGAGAAAACTGCCAATAGAAAACTTGATAACGAAGCTACTACAACAATTATCCATCTTACAGGATAGGATTTTTTTTCAGCAGGATATGCTAAATCCACGATAAAAGTTTGGGGCATCTCTTCCTCGTAGTCAATTTTTGCTTTGTCAAACTTCTCGCGTACCTCTGTTAATATTTTCTTTTCGTGCTCCAAATCATCGCGTAAACTTACATAAGGTCCACCATATTCTGCCAAAGTAGATAATTTATTATCCAGAGCTTTTACTGCGGCACTATTCGGATTGCGAGCAATTTCAATAGCCAATTGTTGGTTAATCATTTCCGCTTGAGTTTCGTAATCATGAATTCCTAATCTTCTTAAAATAGTCATGGAATCCTCTTTTAAGGCAATTCCTTGTTTAAGGTTATCATATTCTTGTTTCACAATTTCATAACCACGCAATGCTCGGCCCTTTATCATATTACTTTTTAGTGAGTCAAGCAAAGAAGCAATATTATTAGCAATAAGTGCCGAAGTATCTGGGTCGATATCCATCACCGTAATTTCTACAGCCATATTTTCTGTTCTACGGTAGCGGATATTGCTCTCATACTCTTTGGTTAGGAGAGTTCTTTTGAATTGATTATCAGATTCAATATCATAATGTTTCATCAACTGATACTTCTCAACGATGCGATTCCGAATAATACTTGAGTTCAAAATTTGCAGTAATTGTTCTGCATCTTCCTCTTCTCCAAACTGCATTAAATCTTGTTTATAACTTTGGTTATCGTTAAGCAAAGCCTTCGAAACAGAATTGGTTGAAGTGGGAAATAGTACCACGGTTGATTTATACTTCGGGGGTATAAAAGTTGGCATTGAAAAAATTGTTGCAGCTATCGCAGCTACAATGGTTACTATAATTAATATGGTCTTTTTCGTCCATAAAAAAAGCACCAATCGAATGGCACTAAAAGAGTCGTTATTTGTACTTTTTTCTATCATGATATTTAATTTCAAATAGGAACGCAAAAGTAAGGTATTTTCTTGTGTCCATTTTTATTTTTGTTTCCATGACTAAAATTATCAATCAAGATTAGGTAAAGCAAAATATATTACCTTAGCAAAAGCAAAAACATAGACAAATAGACATCCCTCATCATGAAAAACTTTAAAGAATTCCAATTATTAATATTGATATTTAGCCTATTATGTATACATATTAGCGCGTTTGCAATAAACAAAGATAGTTTGGTGGACATAATTGAACATGGAGAGGCTGTCCAAAAAACAAGTGCTTTCTATCGGTTAGGCGCTACCATTAGAGACGAAAATATCAGCAAAATCTATTTTGATTCCGCTCAGTATTATTATACACTTAATCCAAACGATACTGATTTAATGTTGATGCTGGGGTTTAAAGGAATGTCGTTAACTAAGTTTAATCGCTACGATGAAGCCATTAACCTCTGTAAACAATCTTATAAAATGGCGGGTAGGATTAAAAAGCAAAAGGATAAAGCAGCTATGCTTAATTATATTAGTAATGTATATAATAATCAACATGAATACGACTCCGCTATTGTCTATTTGCAAATGGCAATTAAGGAATTCAATATACTTAGGGAGCAGGGTACTGAAGATGATGCCTTTTGTGTTAAAAAGCTAGCCTATTGTAAATATAATATGGGTAAACAGCTTTTTCGCCAGGGGAACTATAATTTGGCAGTTGAATATATGTATGATGGTTTAAGAAATTACGACGAAATTAATGACTTATCGGGCAAAGCTAATATTCATAATAACTTAGGAAATATTTACTTGTTTAATGGCGATTATGATAGAGCGTATATTGAACTATCACAGTGTATTAAGTATGCTAAGATTGTGAATAATGATGCTATTTTAAATGTAGCTTATAGCAATTTAGGCAGTATATTCTTAACCAAGAAGGAGTATGATTCAGCCTTATACTATTTTGATATGACATTAGCCATTAAACTAAAACAGCCAGCATCTGAAATTTCTGTGGCAGGCTTATACAATAATAAGGGACTAGTGTATAAGCATTTGCAACAATTTGATACGGCTTTAAGCTATTTTGAAAAAGCTTTGGTTCTGCAAAATAAAGTGAATTATCAAATTGGGCTGGCCAACACGAAAGCAAATATTGGGCTGGCCTATGTTGCCATGGACAAACCTCGAATGGGGAAACAGTATCTTCTAGAAGCATTAAGTTATACTGAGGGTAACAAGATGGGAGAAACTACCAAGGAAATATACTTAGGATTATATACTATTTATGATGATAAAAAGGAATTCAAAAAAGCTTTGGAATATTATCAATTATATGTTCTGTATAAGGATTCAATTAATTCCATTGAGGTTACTAAAAAAATAAATGAGTATAAAGAAATATTTGAAGCTGAAAAGAAGGATTTGGAAATTGATAAACTGCAACAAGAAGCTAAGGTTAAGGACTTGGAGAGGGAAAAGCAGAAAGCAGAAATTAAAAAGCAAAGACTGGTTGCAGCAGCTATGGGACTTTTGGCGATATTACTACTTGTTCTTGTATTTGTAATACAACGTTATTTTAAATTGAGGCAAAAGGCTATAAAGGAGCAAGCAAATAGAAATGAAGAAATTAATCAACAAAAAATTGTTGATTTGGTAAAGGGTCAAGAAGTAGATTCTATCAATTCCTATATGGAAGGCCAAGAAAAGGAGAGGTCACGAATTGCGGGCGAATTACATGATCGGCTTGGAAGTTTATTATCAACCGTAAAACTTCATTTTAGCAGTATTGAATCGTCAATTAAAAAGGATGAAGAAACGGAAGAAAATTTCGGATACGCCTTAAGTTTGTTGGATAGTTCTGTTGAAGAAGTGAGGTCAATATCCCACAATTTATCAAAAGGAATTCTTACAGAATTTGGATTGGCAGTTGCAGTAGAAAGTTTAAAAGACGCCATTAATTCTGCTGGTAAAATTCAGTTAAATTATTATAGGGTAGGTCCACAATTTCATCTTATGCCTGATGTAGAAATTGAGCTTTTTAGAGTAATTCAAGAGCTCATTACCAATGCAATTAAGCATTCACATAGCAAGGATATTTTTGTACAGCTGATTTCTGATGAGGATGGTTTAACGGTTATGGTAGAGGACCATGGAGTGGGGTTTGATATTAATAATATGAAATCTAATGGTATTGGACTTATAAATCTAAAGAAACGGGTAGAAAATATTGGCGGAGAATATCATCTAGAATCAGCTCCAAAAAATGGAACTAGCGTAATTATTGAAGTAAAAAATCGAATGTCTTAGAATCATGTTAGCTTATTCTTAAGCACTTTTTTAGTACATTTGTCCTTTAAAACCAAATATAGAAATTAATATGAAAAAGACACTTAGCCTTCTAATAATCACTTTATTAGTTAATTTTACTTTTGCTCAAGATGTAATTAATTTTACTAAAACATCTTATGAACAGCTATTAAAAAAATCAAAAGTTGATCAAAAAGCAATTATGCTATTCTTTAGCGTTGATTCGAAGGAGTGTACTAGTTTTGAAAAAAGCTTTTTTAGCCAAAGTAAATTAGCTGGATTTTATAATCATAATTTTTATAATGTAAAACCAGTAATGTCTAGTGCATCAACGAAAAATCTAGCTAAGAAATTTAATGTTAATTCCTACCCATCCATTGTTTTTGTTAACTCAAAACAAGTAGTAATTCATAAAATTGTAGGTATTAATCATCAAATTGACGGCCTGAAATTGGGAGAAAACGTTAAGTCTGGAAAGAATACCCTCTTATCCTATTCTACAGCTTTTAAGAAAAGCAAAAATCCTGACGAAAAGGACCCTACTTTTCTACTTGATTACGCAAATATATTATATGAAGCTAATGAAGATTATAGTATGCCAATTAAGCTGTATTTCGAATCACTTCAAGAGGAGCGAATGAATGAGCCAATGAACCTACTGGCAATTATGAGATATTCAAATGATATCTATGCACCAGAATTTAAATATTTTGTTAATCATATTTCTGATCTTGAAATACCTACATATCAGCTTATTGACAAATACTTGAAATTAGAAGATGTCATCTCGGGTCATATTATGAATGCCATAAAAACGGGTAAGTCAGTTATTCTTAGCGATACTTTAAGTCGTGTATTTGAATATCTACAAATCGACGGTGAAGAAAATATTATTATTACCGCTAGGCTTAATATGGAATATTATCGCGATGTTGAGAAAATAAAGAATGAAGAGTATTTCAAGTATATGAACGAGTATTTGGCTTTTAGAATATCATTCTTAAGCCCTTTGGAAGTTGGAGATTATTGCTCCGAAATATATCGATTCAATAATGATGAAGAGCTGAATAGGCAGGCACTAATGTGGATCGAGGAAGCGTGTAATAGAGAGCGTTCCCTTGATCTCAGTTATATTAAGCTACAGCTTATGATAAAAGATGGTCGTCAAAATGAGGTGAATGACCAATTACCGATGATTAAAGAAGAATTTAGGGAGGAAATGGATCCTGCATGGGAAGTAAAGTTGGACAAATTAGCTTTAATAATAAAGCCTGCTCCAGCACCGACTCAAGATGGTGATGAACCAGTGAAAGCGCCAAAATAGTTGGGTCTCTTATATAGCTCCTAGTTCGATCAGTCTTACTATTCTTTCAATTTGGTAGTCTTCGCCCGTGGGGTCATATTTAACTTTTAAATTATAGCCAAATAATTTTCCTAAACCTTGCCAGAGTATCGCATTCACATTTCCTCTTAGCTCTTTGAGTAGTTCGTAAGAAGTTTGAGAGGTCTCTCTATCAATCAATTTTACTAATATTTTGCCTTGCATAATTGTAAGATCACGTAGCTTGCCTTCATATTCATCTCTTATTTCTGACTCGGCTTGTTTCATGAGTCTTTTCTTTTCACTTTCGTTTTTTGCCGAACGCAATAAACTATCATAAACTTGCAATTTCTCACCAGCCAGCTTAGCATATGGATATACCTTTTTTACGTATCTAACTAATCGGGTATAACGTATTTCCTCCCTTTTATTTTTAAATTTTGGTGGACTTACTATATAAACGGCAGGTAAAATGATATGTGATACCGTGTCATTCCCAATGATAATTCCTCTATTGACATAACCCTCCTGAGCATATATCTTAAGAGGAAACGCAAGTAAAAAAATAAGTATGTATAAATAATTTCGCATGAAAATAAATTGTGCGACTAAGTTTCAATAATAGTGCCAATTTATTCAAAGTAAATCCTACAAAGCTCTATTAAAGTTTTGCTAAATTGGTTTTTTCAAGTTGGGACTGAGCGTAAGCTTTGTCCACTATTAATTTCTTCACTTTGCTGTTTGATGGTAAAGTAAACATGGCTTCAGTTAATACAGATTCCACAATGGTTCTTAAACCTCTTGCCCCAAGTTTAAACTCAATGGCCTTTTCAACGATATAATCATATCCATCATCAGTAAATGAAATCACAATTCCATCCATCTCAAAAAGCTTATGAAATTGTTTTGAAAGAGCATTTTTAGGCTCTTGTAAAATACGTTTTAAACTCTCTTTATCTAAAGGACTTAAATAGGAAAGCATTGGTAATCGCCCTACAATTTCCGGAATAAGTCCAAAGCTTCTAACGTCTTGAGGTGAAACATATTGTAATAGATTTTTTTTGTCAATATGATCAGTTCCTTTTTTGTTGTATCCTATAATATTTGTATTAATTCTACTAGCAATTTTCTTTTCTATGCCATCAAAAGCTCCTCCGCAAATAAATAATATATTTTGTGTATTAACTTGAATCATCTTTTGATCAGGATGTTTACGACCGCCTTGTGGTGGCACGTTTACAACACTTCCTTCCAAAAGTTTTAATAAAGCTTGCTGAACACCTTCGCCAGAAACATCGCGAGTGATGGATGGATTATCACTCTTACGCGCAATTTTATCAATTTCATCAATAAACACTATGCCTTTTTCAGCTGCAACAACATCATAATTAGCTGCCTGTAGCAGCCTAACCAATACATTTTCAACATCCTCACCTACATATCCTGCCTCGGTAAGTACAGTAGCATCAGCTATACAAAATGGCACATCCAACATTTTGGCGATGGTACGAGCAATTAAGGTTTTACCTGTTCCAGTTTCACCAACTAGCAAAATATTAGATTTCTCTATCTCTATTTCATCTTTCTCATCACGATGAATTAAATTGTAGTTAAGACGTTTATAGTGGTTATAAACAGCCACAGAAATCACCTTTTTTGCTTCATCTTGGCCTATTACATAATCATCAAGAAGTAATTTTATCTCTTGTGGTTTTTTGAGTTTCAGCTCTTTATGCCCACTTGATTTCCCTTTTACCCCAGCGTCAATTACAATTGTACTTGCTTGTTCAATACATGAATCACAAATCTGACTATCAATGCCACTAATTAATATCCCTACCTCGCTTCTTTTTCTGCCACAAAATGAGCAGTTATCGCCACTTTTTTTCGCCATTGAATTTTTTACTTACGTTCTAATATTTCATCAATCATTCCATATTCTTTTGCTTCCTTAGCAGTCATCCAGTAATCCCGATCGCTATCCTTCCAAATTTGCTTATAAGTTTTGTTTGAATGTTTAGCAATAATATCATAAAGCTCTTTTTTTAGTTTCTGAATTTCGTTATGAGTAATCTCAATATCAGAAGCTTGCCCAGAAGCGCCACCCATTGGCTGATGTATTAATACTCGGCTATGAGGTAAAGCAGTTCGTTTTCCTTTTTCTCCAGCGCATAATAAAACAGCTCCCATTGATGCAGCCATTCCAGTACAAATAGTAGCTACATCAGGTGAAATATATTGCATAGTATCATAAATACCTAATCCAGCATAGACTGAACCTCCAGGAGTATTCAAATAAATTTGAATGTCTTTTGTTGCATCTACTGATTCTAGAAAAAGCAATTGAGCCTGAATGATATTGGCCACGTAATCATCAATTGGAAGTCCTAAAAAAATGATTCGATCCATCATCAATCGGGAAAAAACATCCATTGAAGCAATATTTAGCTGACGCTCTTCTATAATTGTTGGCGAAATATAATTGTTGGATATGGAGGTGTATTGATCCAATTTCAAACTACTAATTCCTTGGTGTTTAGTAGCATATTTTCTAAATTCGTTATAATCCATTGGTATAGGTTTTATATTTTAGTTCATAAAAAAAGCAACAGTGGCAAAAGTAATGTTTTTACATTTACTGCTGTTGCTTTTGTAATGTTAAATTATGTCATCAAATAAAAAAAGATGACTTGATTAAAGAACTATTCGCTGATTTTTTTATTAAGCAGCTGCTTCATTTTCCTTTCTAATCATTTCCACAAAATCATCGTATCTTACGTTAACTTCAGCTGGGTTTGATTTTTCCTTAAAGAATTTGGTTAGTTTTTGTTCGATAATTTGATCTGAAACGCGTTTGACTTCTTCTTTATTCTGCATAACAGATTCAGTTACCTGATCTAAGATGTCTTTATTAGCATCCAAATCACCACCAAATGCTTGAAGGCCAAGAATCTCTTTTACTCTATCTCGCAATTCTTGCTCTGTTACAATGAGGTCGTTATTTACTACAAAATATTCCTCAAGCAACTGCCAGCGAAGACTATCGCGGTAGGAATCATATTGTTTTTCTAATTCTTCTATAGGAATGTGCTTATCTTCAGTTTCACGCATATTGGATTCTATAATCCATGACTTTAGGAAATCATCTGGTAAACTAAGATCTGTTTTTTTAATGATAGCATTAATCATATCGTTAAAAAACTTTCTTTCAGACTCAGCTTTAAAAGTACGCTCAATATCTTCAGATATTTTAGCTCTAAGTTCTTCTTCAGTAGTTATTGTTGCTCCTTCGTAGACTTTCGCAAAAAATTCTTCGTTCATTTCAGCCATTTCAATATGGCTCACTTCTGCAATTGTAAAACTAAAATCACCTGTTACTTCTTTTGCTTTTTCCTTGCCAATTCCAAGTAAACTACCAATTTCTGTATCATTTTTAAATGCTTTGGAAGGATTAAAAACAACTATATCAGCTACTTTGGCGCCAATAAATTTAGATTTAATAGTTTTTACTTTGATTAAATCTATACTAATAGATGTTTTCTCAATGGTAATTCCATTTTCTTTAGGAGTTCCATCGTCATTTAATTCAGCCATGCTTCCGATGACAACATCAGCTTCTGAAACAATTTCAGGATTGCTTTGCGTTCCCAATTTAGTTCTCATTTCTGTAATATATTTTTCTACATCCTCCTCGTCAGACATGATGTTGGTTAAAGTCACATCAATGCTATTATCGAGTTCAAAATTAATCTCTGGCTTAAGCCCAAGGTAATATACAAATGTAAATTCTTTGCCATTTTTGAAATCGAGTGGAGTTTGATTTACATTATCGGGCAAAGGTTGGCCTAAATAGGATATTTTTTCTTTTGCAAGATATTTATCTAATTCATTACCAATAATATTGCTTACAACATCAGCGGTAATGGATTCACCATACATTTTCTTAATAACTCCAACGGGTACTTTCCCTGCTCTAAATCCAGGAATACTTGCTTGCTTGCGGTACTTTGTCAAAGCTTTGTTAACCTCTTCAATGTAATCGTTTTCAACAACTTGCAAGGTTAGTTGCAAAGTCAATTCCGCGGTGGTTTTTTGAGTGATGTTCATTTTATTACAGTTTTAAATGAAGTGTCAGTACAGTACCGACGAGTAAATTCAATACAAATTGGCCTAAAAAAAGAAAGCACCCGAAGGTGCAATCAGTGCGGATGAAGGGACTCGAACCCCCACGCCTCTCGGCACTAGATCCTAAGTCTAGCGCGGCTACCAATTACGCCACATCCGCAATCTTAGGTTCCTGAAACAGGGCTGCAAAAATAAAACTTTTTTTTAAGTATTCGACGTGTTTATAAAACTTTTTTTGTAGATTAATTATGATGTATTAAAATCACTGTTTATCAGCAAATTATGAAATTTTAAATGTCATAAAACATAGATTTTCACATAAAGGTGGCAAGAATAAGAAGATACTTAAGGCACTAAGTAATCGATATGATTCGTTTTACACTCTTGGACTTACCTTTTTGCTTCTTTTGAGTGAAATGATTATTTTGAACTTGTATCCACCTGTGCAAAAAACTACTAATCTGTCAACAACCTTTTATTACAGAGTAATTTCTTCTTGCTTCCATTCATTTTACTATTTTTGCTCAAATTTTTATTTATGCATTTAGTTTTAGATTTTGGAAATACTTTTCAAAAATGTGCTGTATTTAATCAGGGTGAAATAGTAGAGCTCAAAAAGTATCAGAATATTTCATTATCTGATTTACAAGAATTTGTGTCAGATTTTTTAAATATTAAATCCTGTATTTTATCTTCTGTAATTCATACGGACCCTAAAATAATTAGCTATCTCACGGCAGAATATTTCTTTATAAATCTAAGTCATCAAACTCCAATTCCTATTACGAACCAGTATCTCAATCCCGTAACTCTTGGTAAGGATAGATTGGCAGCGGCAGTTGCAGTTTCAATATTGGCAAAAGGTCATACAGCATTGTCAATAGATATTGGCACCGCTATTAAATTTGATTTAGTAAGTAGCGACAAAGTGTATCTTGGAGGCAGCATTTCTCCTGGGCTACATTTGCGATTTATGGCCTTACATAATTTTACTGCAAAACTTCCGTTACTTGAATCCAATCTTGTTCATGATTTGATAGGAAACAATACTGAAACGTCAATTTTATCGGGAGTAATGAATGGTGCTATTGCGGAAGTTAATGGTTTAATTGAGCAATATAAAACACAATATTATGATCTCAAAATTTACCTCAGCGGTGGTGAAAGTATTTACTTTGAAAAGTACATAAAAAATGACATCTTTGCAAATTCAAATTTGGTTCTAATTGGCCTAAACGAAATCTTATTTTTTAATGAAAGAAACTATTCATTATAAGTCAGTTACGCTAGTCGTATTACTGATTGCTATTATTCAATTTTCAGCCATTGGGCAACTTCGGATTGATTCTCCATACTCTAGATTCGGCCTTGGAGACATTGATCAAGGTTATAATACCTATCAAGCTTCTATGGGTGGAGCTGCATATGGCGTAAAAGATCCCTATAGAATTAGCACCATCAATCCCGCTTCTTATGCGCAAATTGATTCTGGAAGTTTTGTATTTAATGCAGGCTTCGATGGACTCATGATTAATACTAAAACCGCTACACAAGATGGCGGTAGTAATTATTTTAATTTGTCATATATCAAATTTGCTATGCCTGTTACTAATTGGTGGCGAACAGGGGCAGGGCTGTTACCATTCTCAACAGTTGGATATAATGTAAATACTCATGGTTATATCGATTCTATTGGAAGTGTACGTTATGGTCATTTAGGTGATGGAGGTATATCAAAAGTATATTGGGGAAATGCCCTTAAAATTACAAAAAAATTATCTGTTGGAGTTAATATGTCTTACTTGTTTGGAAATGTAAATCTTAGGAAAGAGAGTGAAATGGAAGACATGCCTTTTGCCTTTAAATATCGTATTACCAATACTGTAGAAGTGAAAAGCCTTTATTTTGATTATGGTTTGAATTATTTAACCAACTTTGGAAAGGATGATAAATACTTTTTAGGTATAGGACTGGTTTATGCTCAACAACAGAGTTTTAAAGCAGTAAATACTACTTTGGCTTATACTTATACTGATGGGGCTGATGGTTTTGAATTTATTAAAGATACCATTGCTAATATTGATAATGGCTCTGGTAAAATTATTATTCCACAAAAAATTGGTGGAGGATTTAGTATAGGTCAAGCTAATAATTGGATGTTTGCTGCTGATGTTACCTTAAATGAATGGAGTAAATACAAAGCCTTTGGAATGAGTGATAGCCTTGGTAACAGTATTAGTTATAATTTTGGAGCACAATATTACATTGGAAAGTATGCTGTTAATGCGGGATTTCGTTATCACGACTCCCCATTAAATATCAATAATACAGATATAAATGATTATGGCATAAGTTTTGGGGTTGGTTTCCCGCTGCGTAGTAATGAATTTACAGTTTCATATGTTGATCTTGGTTTTGAATTCGGAAGAAGAGGAACAACGGTAAATAATCTTATACAGCAAGACTACTTTAAAGTGAAATTAGGTATCAATATTAGAAATACCTGGTTTAGAAGAGCAAAATATTTATAATAACTTAATAATAGCTTAAACATGAAAAAATTAAAATTAGTAATACTAGCCTTTAGTTTAATAATGGTAGCGAGTATTGTGGATGGTAAAGCAGAAAAACTTAATGCCAATGTATTAAATTTTAATCAATTAGCTCCATCAGATAGCAATAAGTACGGAGAAGACAGTGTAACTTGTGTTAGGAATTTGAGTCTCTATCGCGAATTTTATAATCAGTGGAGAGCTGGGAATTACAAAGATGCAGCTTTAGCCAATCAGATAATGAAATCATGGAGATATTGCTTCTTTCAATGCCCTGAAGTAAGTAAAAACATGTATATTCACGGTGAAAAATTGATGGATTTTTACATTAAGAAAAACAAAGAGGATTCTATTACTCGTCAATTATATGTTGATACTTTAATGATGATTTATGACCAAAGAATATTATACTTTGGTGATGATGAAAATTCTCCAAAAGGTGAATTAATTGGACGTAAAGCACAAGATTATATGCAATATAGAGAAGATAAATCAGAAGTATATTATCCTTATTTTGTTGAATCTTTTAAACTGATGGGTAATAAATCTGAGCCAACTACTTTGTTTTATTTTTATGTTGCATCAGTAAGATACGTACAACAAGACCACGCTGATAGAGATTTGATTCTTGAAAATTATGTAGACATACAAGACGCAATTGAGTATAATTTGATAAAGTATGCTAACGACGAAAAAATGTTTAAGCGCTTTACTATTGTTGCAGATAATTTAGAAAAAAATATTGATAGATTTGCCAATTGTGAGAAACTTATTGCATTATATGGTCCTAAGTTGGAAGCTAATCCTGACGACTTAGTTTTAGCTAAAAATATCGTTAAGTTTTTTGAAAAGAGAAGGTGTACTAAGTCTGATGTTTATTTCATTGCCTTAGAAAAAGTTCATTCAAAAGAACCAAACGCTGAGTCTGCATTTTCTATGGGTCGTATGGCTTTTGAACGTGAGCAATATAGTAAAGCAAAAGTTTATCTTGAGGAAGCTGCTGAAACTCTTCCAGATTCCTTAGTCGTTAAAAAAGCATCTGCATACCTTTTATTAGCTGAAACCTATCGTTCATTAGGGCAAGAATCTTCCGCACGAAGTGCTGCACTTAAGGTATTGGTATATAGTCCAAATGAAGGAATGGCTTATGTAATTATTGGCGATTTATATACCAGTAGTGCTGCGCAATGCACCTTACAAGGTTTAAGAGTATCGTATTGGGCTGCTGCAGATATGTATGCTAAAGCTGCTGCTATTGCTGATTCAGATAAGATTAGAGAAATTGCACAAAAGAAATTGGCAGTCATCAAAAATAGTTTTCCTGAAAAACAAGATATTTTCATGAGAAATCTTGCCGAAGGACAAACTGTTATGGTTGAATGCTGGATAAATGTAGAAACAACTGTTCGCTCTCGTCCATAAGATAAAGTATCTTTACGGTCGAGGAATCGACTAAAGAGTCAACATGAAAATAGAGCACATTATAGTTCCAAAATTTAAAAGCATTATTCTGATTTTAATCGGAGCAATGCTTTTTTCGTGCGAAAATGATTTGGCCGTTGTGAAGTCTCTCAAGGTTGATGAAGACACGCCGATAGAGTCGAGCTTTGATGTGAGCGTGGAGTATACCGATTCAGGAAGAGTAACTATGCAAATGAAAAGCCCTGAAATTAATAGGTATATAGGAGAAGAAGAATACATGGAAATGCCTCAAGGTATTAATATGACTTTTTATGATACTTCTGGCGCAGTGAAGTCAACTTTGACTTCCAATTATGCTATCAATTACACAAAGGATAAGCGAATGGAAGCCAAAAATAATGTTATTGCTACCAATGCGCAAGGTCAGCAATTATTTACCGAGCAGTTGAACTGGAATCAAAAAACGCATAAAATTTATACTGACAAAAGAGTGAAAGTAGTTACAAGCGAAAAGATATTGTTTGGAGATGGATTGCAGGCAGACGAAACATTTGAGTTTTGGGAAATTACCAATCCTACCGGTGATATTGAATTTGATGAAGTAATAGAAACAGATAGCGTGGCCTTATGAGTTTAGGATTGATATTAATTTTATTAAGTTTAGCATTTTCAGCATTGTTTTCTGGCGTTGAAATAGCCTTTGTCTCTGCCAATAAACTTCAAATAGAATTAGATAAAAGCAGAAATAAAATTTCTGGAAAATTACTTTCTTGGTTTAACCAAAGAGATTCCAGTTTTATTACTATGCTATTATTGGGCAATAATGTGGCTTTAGTTATATACGGTATTTATATGGAAGATATGCTAAGCCCTTTACTTTCGTCATATTTACCCTCATTTATGAATGGATATGTCGCTATTTTGTTTGTCAATACTATAATCTCTACATTGATAATATTAATATTTGCAGAGTTTATACCCAAAGCTACTTTTCGACTAAATTCAAATAGGGCGCTAGAGATATTTAGCTTGCCTTTAATTGTTTTCTACGTTATTCTATGGCCATTCGTTTGGGCATTTATCAAATCCTCCGAGATAGTGTTACGTTATGTGTTTCGTATCGAAATGTCCACCCAAAAATATCAATTTACAACTACCGATCTAGATCACTATATTCAGGAGTTTCATCATGATAATTCTGTTGAAAGCGCTGAAATTGAAAGCGATCTTCAGATATTTAGAAATGCAATAGAATTTAGAAGTACTAAAATAAGAGAATGCATGGTTCCAAGAACCGAAATTCAGGCAATTGACCAAAATGAAAATGGAGAAAGATTAATTCAAATATTTCAAGAATCAGGTCATTCCAAAATTTTGGTTTATCGTGATAATATAGATAATATTATTGGATATGTTCACGCCTATGATGTTATTAAAAAGTCTAATGTAATTATTCATATTTTGAGAGATATTGTTTTTATACCCGAAACAATGGCTGCTAGCGTAATGCTCAATAGAATGATTAAAGAAGATATTAATATTGCTGTAGTGCTGGATGAATTTGGTGGTACATCTGGACTTATTACAATGGAAGATTTAATGGAGGAAATTTTTGGCGAGATTGAAGATGAGTTTGATAATGATTTATTAACTGAAAAAGTATTCGAAAATCAAACATACATATTTTCAGCTCGATTAGAAATTGACTACCTCAACGAAACATATGATTTAGAATTAGAAGATACTGATGATTATAAAACACTTGGCGGATATATTACTCATCATTATGAAAGTATTCCTGAAAAAGGGACAATAATTACACTTGATAATCATACTTTTGAGATTATTCAAGCAGGTAATACAAAAATTGACTTGATTAAATTAGTCAAAAATGATTAATAATTTTTAATTTAATAGATTGGTATAAAGAGAGTTAGTTTATTTATTTTAATCACAAATATCATAGATTATTTAATTTTAATACTTAGTATTTTGTATGTACATTTGCATGCAATTTTTTAAACAAGAATCACAATGGCAGTTATAGGAAAAATTAGAGAAAAGTCAGGATTATTATTAGTTATTATAGGAGTAGCACTTGCTGCTTTTGTAATGGGAGATTTATTTTCGAATTTAGGTAAAGGACGAAATGTTGACCAAAGCAAAGTAGCATTAATTAATGATGAAAAAATTCCAACACAAGAGTTCAATTTGAGAGTTAGTGAGCAGTCTGAGCTTACCATGCAACAACTTAAAAAGAACAACTTGACTCCAGAAGAAACATACCAAAATGTAATGGATGTTTGGAGCGTGATGAAAAGAGAAACCATTCTTCGTCAGCAAATGCTTGAGTTAGGCTTAATCCAAACCACAGGAGCATCGCTTATTCCATCGGTTACAATGGATGAATATATGGATAACATCAATGGCCAGCATCCACATGCTGAAATTGTTAGAAATTTTAGCGACCCAAATACTGGTGCATTTGACCCTTCTTCAGTTACTAATTTCCTTAATTATTTAGAACAAGGTGTAGTGAGTGAAGACCAAAAGCAACGTGAACAGGCTCTTCAGTCCGAAAGTCAGTGGAAATTACTTACAAAGTATATTAAGAACGACATTAGTACAGTTAAGTATAATAACTTAATCACGAAGGCTTACTATATGCCTAAAGCTCTTGCTGAGGCAGATTTCAATGATAATAATACTTTGAATAAAGTTGCCTTTTTTGGAGCTAATTATAAATTAGTTACTGACGAAGAAGCTATTCCAACTGATGCAGATTATTTAGCTTATTATGAAGAACATAAGAATGAATTTAAAGCTAAAGAGGAAACTCGTAAAATGGAATATATCATTTGGGATGTACGTCCAACAGATAAAGACATTCAAGATTTACAAACTCAGATTTCTGAGTTAAGCGAAGATTTAAGAACAGCAGAAAAAGCAAGCATAGCCTATGTAGTAAATAGAGCTGGAGAAAATAATTACGATAGTGCTTGGGTAAAACCAGGTAGCCTTTCCCCATTTATTGACTCAGCAGCATTTGCTTCTGAGCCAGGTACCATGCTTGGTCCTTGGTCTGAAAATTCTGCTTATCATATTGCTCGTGTAGTAGATCAAAGTTTACGCCCAGATTCTATGAAGGCAAGTCACATATTAATTTCTTATGCTGGTGCTTACGGCGCTGCTGAAGGTATTACTAGAACAAAAATTGGGGCTCGTGCTTTGGCAGATAGTATCAATGATGTTTTAAATGCTGAGAAGTCACTTTTTTCAGAAATGGTAATTAAGTCTGACGACCCTTCTGCTAAGGAAAATAATGGTGAATTGGGTTGGTTTGCAGATGGAAGCATGATTCCAGAATTCAACAAAGCTTGTTTAAATGGAACTAAAGGAGAGATATCAGTTGTAGAGACTTCTTTCGGCTTTCATGTAATTCGCATTGATGACAAAAAAGAACTTACTCCTAAGATTAGAATTGCCCAGATTAACTTGCCAATTACATTCTCTCAGGAAACGTTTAATGAGGTTTATGGACAAGCTATAAAATTTGCAGCCGTAAATCAAAATTACGACGCCTTTGATACTGCCTCTGCTAATATGGGATTAAATGTTGTAAAAGGAGATTACGTTAATAATATGGCCAAAGGTTTAAACAATCTTACCAACTCTAGAGATGTTGTGAAGTGGATGTTTGAAGAGAGCACTACTAAAGGAACAGTTTCAACGGTGTTTGATTTTGAAAACAAAGTAATGGTTGGCGTTGTTACAGATATCAAACCTAAAGGCATCTTACCTCTTGAAACGGTTAAGGAAGATATTAAAGTACTAGTTGTTAGAGACGTAAAAGCAAAAATATTGGCAGAAAGAATGAATAAGGTTACTGATTTAAGTCAGGCTTCAGAATTTGACGCTAAAATTGACTCAATTACTCTATCATTTGCTACTTATTCTTTGCCTAATTATGGTCCTGAGCAAAATGTACAAGGCAGAATGGCTAGTGCTGATGAGAATAAATTAATGGGTCCAATAAAAGGTGATCAAGCTCTTTATTTCTTTAAAGTGATAGAAAAAGGAGAAGCTCCATCACAAAAAGATTTGAAATCAATGCAGCAACGTAGCGTAGGCATGTTCGGTCAACGGGTAAGCACAGCTGCATATCAAGCACTTGAAGAGCAAGCTGAAATTGATGATTTTCTATTCTTATTTTATTAGAAACCTAAGTAATTAATAAGTTAAAAGAGGGAAATATCGACGATATTTCCCTCTTTTAATATAAAGACATTTGATTATGAAGAAAATAGTATTTGCTTCCAATAATGCCCATAAATTAGAAGAAGTACGCAGCAAACTTCAAGGGCAATTTGAAGTGCTGAGTTTAAAAGATATTGGTTGTTTTGACAAGATCCCTGAAACAGCAGATACATTTGAAGGTAATGCCGAACTAAAGGCTCTATGGGTGCTTAATCGTTATCATTTAGATTGCTTTGCCGATGATTCTGGTTTAGCCATAAATGCCCTCGATGGACGCCCAGGTGTTTATTCTGCACGTTATGCAGGAGAGCAATGTTCTTTTGATGATAATAACAAGAAAGTACTAATCGAATTAGACAAGGTTGCAAATAGGTCGGCCAAGTTTATCACATCTATATGCCTGAAGTACCAAGGGGAAACACACTTTTTTAGAGGTGAGGTTAATGGACAAATTATACATGACTACCAGGGAACTGAAGGCTTTGGATACGACCCCATATTTGTTCCTGATGGCTATGTGAAAAGCTTTGCTCAAATGAGCCTCGAAGAGAAAAATATATTGAGCCATCGCGCTCTAGCTTTAGCAAAAATGTTAACGTTTTTTAGTGTAAAAAAATAGTTTTTAAACTGAGGCAACTATTAGTGTTATTTTTTTATCTTTGTTACTCAAATTAAACTATAATAAATGATTAGAATAGCTTTTATTTTATGGGTGTTTTTCCTAGTTAGTGTGGGAAGTTACGCTCAAACTTATCTTATTTCAAGTTATAATAATCAAACGATTACCACTTGTAGCGGTTCATTTTATGATTCAGGTGGGCCAAGTGGAGGCTATGTTGCTAATCAATCCTATAAAGTCACGTTTGCTCCTTTAACTTCTGGCACATATTCTAATCTTACATTTACTTCATTTAATGTGGCCATTGGCGATATGTTAGAGGTATTTGATGGAGCTAGTATTGCTTCTCCATTAATTGGAATTTATAATAATGGAAATTCACCTGTTGGGATAACAATTCGCCCTAGTTTATTTAATGTTGGTGGAAAATTGACACTTAGGTGGACCTCTGTCGGTGCCAGTAGTGGTTGGTCGGCATTAGTTGCCTGTGGAGTCCCTTGTCAGGATTTCAATACAGTTATAACTTCTTCCACACCTCCATTTACAATTGATAGTGGAATTTATTTTATAGATATATGTCCAGGAGATTCTGTTAGCCTAAATGCTTCAGCTAATTTTCCTTATAATAATTTCTTTTATCATCAAGATACTTTGACAACCAATTTCTCATGGAATTTTGGAGGAGCAACTATTGTAAATGGTCAAAATATTAATGCTGTTTTTAATAATGTGCAGGGTTATAATGCTTTTATTTTAGCAGAGGACAGTAATGGCTGTTTTGCTAGCCAAGCTACTGAGGTTCGAGTTCGAGTCTCTACTCCGCCTGTTTTTTCAGGAACTAATGTCGCTAATAGTATATTTTGTCAGTTTGATAGTACTGTTTTAAATGGATTTGTGACACCAACACATTGGCAAATCACACCTTCACTTTCTGTAGCAGGAACAACGTATTTGCCTGATGGATCAGGAGTCTCTTATACTTCAAATTTAGTTTTCGCAGGATTTAGCCCAGGTCAAACCTTGCAAAATGCTGCTGATATATTAAAGGTTTTTGCAGAAATAGAGCATTCCTATTTAGGAGATTTAAATATTGTGATTAAATGCCCAAATAACTCTTCAGTTACTTTAAAATCCTATCCTGGAGGCACGAGTACATTCCTTGGCGAACCAATTGATAATAATGCAGCCCCTATTCCTGGGCTTGGATATATGTATCATTGGAAATCCACTGGTACAACCACAATGCTTGGCGCAGCAGGAACATATAGTCATAATTTTACGGATGTATTGAATAACTATTATTCAAACCATGCCTATATTCCTCCTTCAAGTGCCTACCCAGCTACTTCTACTGCTAGTGCCCCTTTTCCTTTAGTCACTTATTTACCAGAAACGCCTTTCACAACATTTTTAGGTTGTCCGCTAAATGGTTCTTGGAGTATTACAGTTACCGACAATTTAGGAATTGATAATGGTTTTATTTTTTCATGGGGAATAGATTTTGATCCTGCAATTCTACCGGTTACATGGGGTTATACTCCTATAGTTGACTCTACTCATTGGAATACTGGAATTGGGGATACAACTTTTTATCAAGCGATGGTTCCAGGAGCTCAAGATGTTATTTATACGATGATTGATGGAGCAGGTTGTTCTTACGATACCACTATTAATATTTTTGTTAATCCAGCCCCCGTTTTGGATCTAGGTAATGATACTGCAATTTGTGTAGGAGATCAAATTATAATTAACAGCGGTAATACAGTGCCAGGTGTAGGATTTATTTGGAATACTGGTGGAATTAATGATACTATTAATATTCAAGCCAATAGTACTAATACTTATAGCCTTACCGCCACTACTATAGAAGGTTGCGTTGGAGAAGATAGTATTGAAGTGGCAGTTAACCCTTTACCTCAAATCACTTTATCAAATGATACATTAATTTGTATTGGAACTGAAGCAGTAATTACGGCCACTGGCGGTGATGTATTTACATGGAGTAATGGAATGTCAACTCAGACTATCCAAGTATCCCCAAATCAAAGTACAATTTTCCAAGTTACGGTTATCGACAGTAATCAATGTGTTGACGATAGTGCCATGTTAGTTACAGTGACTCCTTTGCCAATTATTACAACATCAAATGATACTACAATTTGTGATGGAACCTCAGCAACTATTTGGGCTGAAGGTGGAATAATTTATACTTGGAATAATAGTTTTCAAGGTCCAAGTCAAGTGGTAAGCCCGGTTGATGATCAAACTTTTATGGTTATTGTTGAGGATATCAACACATGTCAGGATAGTGCCGAAATAGTTGTTGACATTCTTGAATTACCTCTCGCAGAAATTTATTCTGATTATGATACCCTTTGCCGTGGAGGAAGTGTTACTTTGGTAGCTCAGGGAGGTATGTCATATGTATGGGATAATGGTCATATTTCAAATACTTATGATGACATTCCTAAAGAATCAACTACCTATACTGTTGAAGTAATTAATAGTAAAAACGGAACAAATTGTTATGATCAAGCTTCATACTTTGTTTACGTTGAGCATTGTGCATTATATGTGCCATCAGCTTTTACACCCAATGGAGATGGACTGAATGATTTGTTTGGGCCAATAGGTATTGTTTCAAATAATGCTTTTTATGAACTATTAATTTACGACCGATGGGGTAGGTTAGTTTTTAAAACCAGCGATAAATACCATTTTTGGGATGGTATGATTGATGGACAAAAACCAGTTTTAGGAGTATACTCTTATGTAATTAGAGTTTCTGAAAAAAGCATTGAACCTTATGAAATATCTGGAACCATTACTTTAGTTCAATAATTATTTGCATTTTAAGGTTATTGCCTTCACGTTTTTTGGCGATAATAAATTTTTTGACCAGTTGAAAAATTTGGATCATAAAACACCTCCAATACTTGCATAAATAAACATCAAATTAGATACATTTTTTTATATTTTAGCGGACGGAAACATACACTAAAGTTTTACATTATGGTATATAATTTAGGCACTACCAATTCCATTTTAAATCAATTCCTTTCAGAAATTCGAAATCAAGATTTTCAAAGTGATAGAATGCGTTTTCGTAGAAATATGGAGCGTTTAGGAGAAATTTTTGCTTATGAAATAAGCAAAAAATTAAAATACGAGACCAAAGAAGTCATTTCTCCATTAGGAGTTTCTGAAATGAAGTTGCTTCAAGAACAACCTATTTTGGCGACCATTTTACGAGCTGGGTTACCACTTCATCAAGGCCTGTTGAATTATTTTGATCATGCCGACAATGCATTCATTTCAGCTTATAGAAAACATCATAAGAATGGACGTTTTGATATTGAATTAGAATATGTTAGCTGCCCTGATATTGATGGTAAGACTTTAGTATTAGTGGATCCAATGTTGGCAACGGGCTCTTCAATGGAACTTACATATAAGGCTTTATTGCAATTCGGAAAACCTAAACATACCCATATTGTGGCTGCTATTGCAAGTTTAGAAGGGATGAATTATATTAAGAAACAGTTGAATATGAATCAAGTAACCGTTTGGGTTGCTGCTATTGATGATGAGATGACTGCTCAATCATATATCGTACCTGGGCTAGGAGATGCTGGTGATTTATCTTATGGAGGTAAGCTTTCTTTAGATTAAGCGAAACAGGACTATCGTATTGAAATATCAAATTTTTAAATGGAATAATTAATGAATGTATTAATACTCGGATCGGGTGGGCGAGAGCATACGCTTGCTTGGAAAATTTCACAAAGTCAATTACTTACCAATTTATACATTGCACCGGGAAACGCGGGAACTTCTTTTAACGGAACTAATGTTGATCTAAAATTAAATGATTTTACCGCGATCAAACAATTTGTATTAGATATGCAAATTGAGATGATTGTAGTAGGACCGGAGCAGCCCCTTGTTGACGGAATATATGATTTTTTCAAATCAGATCCTTTGACACAAAATATTATTATTGTAGGTATGTCAAAGCAAGCCGCTCAACTCGAAGGAAGTAAGGATTTTGCGAAGGCTTTTATGACTAAATATAATATTCCAACTGCTGCTTATCATAGCTTTACTGCTCAGAATATTGAGGAAGGTGAAATTTTTCTTGAGACATTAAAATCACCCTATGTTTTAAAAGCTGATGGCTTAGCCGCGGGAAAAGGAGTTCTTATTATTGATAGTTTGTCGGAAGCTAAAAATAGTCTTCGGGAAATGCTGGTTGGAGATAAATTTGGAAGTGCAGGAAATCAGGTTGTAATTGAAGAGTTTTTGACTGGAATTGAGATGTCAGTTTTTATTCTTACTGACGGTAAAGAATATGTGATTTTGCCAGAAGCCAAAGATTATAAGCGTATTGGAGAAGGAGATACAGGATTAAATACTGGTGGAATGGGTTCAGTTTCACCCGTTCCTTTTGCCGACATAGATTTTATGAGGAAGGTTGAAGAAAGAATTATCAAGCCAACTGTACTAGGTATTCAAAGTGAGAAAATGAACTATACTGGCTTTGTCTTTATTGGATTGATGAATGTACAAGGCGATCCCCAGGTTATTGAATATAATGTACGACTTGGTGATCCTGAAACAGAATCTGTAATCCCAAGAATAAAAACGGATATTTTATATTTATTTAAGATGATGGGAGAGCAAAAGCTGAATCAAGTTGAGCTCGAAATAGACTCACGATATACGGCATCTGTTGTGCTTGTGGCAGGAGGATATCCTGAGAATTATGAAAAAGGAAAGCAAATAAAAGGACTTAATCTAGTTAATAATAGCATGGTTTTTCATGCAGGTTCTGTAGCAGATCATGCTGGTGAAGTTTTTACTAATGGAGGAAGAGTTTTGGTGCTAACATCTTTTGGAGATACTTTGCAAGATGCGCTAAATCAAAGTTATGTGAATGCTAAAAAAATTCAATACGAAGGTATAAATTATCGAACTGATATAGGGAAAGATCTAATTCAATAGTATGTTACTAAAGGTTTTTAGTGGGCGGAATACTTTTTTGCAATGGTTAATTATTGCCATTTTTTGGTTAGGGATGCTAATGCTCCCTGTTCAAATTATTCCAAACCAAGGATTTAATCCATTATATGGTTTTTTTGTTGACCTTGTCGGTCAAAATCCTTGGGTGATTCGCTTTTTATTTGCTGTCATTTTCTTTGGGAGTGCTCTTATTGCCCATATTTATGCCGTCCAATATGGACTTTTTAAAAGAGATCGTTTCCATTTTTTATTTTTTGCTCCATTATTTATTTTTTCTAGCCATTGGGCTTGGAATATTAGCCCACCAATCGTAGCATTTGTCTTTATTTTATTAGGAACTTTAAGACTATTTTCTATCATAAATTTGGAAAATGCTAATTCGGAAATTACAGCTAGTGCGGTTTTATTTTCTATTGCCTCCTTGTTTTATTCTGTACTAGTGTTCGATTTCTTTTTGATTATTATAGCACTTATTATATTTAGAAGATTCAGTTTTCGTGAGGTTTTATTGGTGATGACCTCATTCCTACTTCCCTATATTTACTTGTTTTCTTGGTATTACTTAAATGATAAGTTCTTGGATAAGTGGGTAGATTTTACCAACCAATTTCATCAATTTTCATTGATAGTGGATTGGGATTATCATTGGATTAATATTGTGTTTACTACGCTAATGATTATTTTTAATGCTATCGTTATTCTTTTATTTCTGGGAAAATTTAGAACTAAGCTTATTCAAATAAGAAATTACTCTTTGTTCCTAGTATGGGGGCTGATATTTAGCATATTAGCTCTTTTTATGGCTGGGCATTTTATGTATTATCATTTTTATATGATTTTATTTTTACTTGCATTCTTTATGAGTTTGTATTTTAATGATAATAAAGCTAATTGGGTTTTTGAAGGAATAATCTTGCTCATTATTATTCATAAATTGTACATTATTTCCCAAATTATATATGCTTAAATCATCTTATTCAAATCATTTTATTGAAGCGGGTTGTGATGAGGCTGGTAGAGGCTGCTTGGCTGGGCCAGTGGTTGCAGCGGCTGTTATTTTCCCATTAGATTATAAGAATGAACTGTTAAATGATTCTAAGAAACTAAATGAGAAAAGCCGAAATAGGCTTAAGTTGGAAATACAGAATAATGCAATTGCTTGGGCTATTGGTATAGTTACACATCAAGAAATAGACAAAATCAATATTTTAAATGCCAGTATTTTGGCCATGCATCGCGCTTTAGATCAATTATCTCAAACTCCCCAATTAATTATAGTAGATGGCAATAGATTTAAGCCATACCATAATATTCCTTATTATTGTATTGTAAAAGGTGATGGTAAATATTTGGCAATTGCTGCCGCTTCTATATTGGCTAAAACCTATCGCGATGATTTAATGATCACACTGTCTAAAGAATATCCTCAATACGGTTGGGAGCGAAATAAGTCCTATGCAACAAGAGATCATATTTTAGCATTAGAAGAATTTGGACAATCTCCGCTTCATCGAAAGAGTTTTCATTTGAAACGTCAAACCAAACTTGATTTATAAAAAAAAGCCCAATTTTATTTGGGCTTTTTGTGGTTTCAATGGTTAGGATCAATTATTTGATTTCAACCATTCGCTTAATAATGGCTTCTTCTTTCTTAGGGATATCCAAACTTAAAATTCCGTTTGAATAACTAGCCGAAATATTTGAAGAATCGATCTTATGGCTTAATTTAAAACTTCGCTCAATGGTTTTCCATTCAAATTCTTGATGTGTAAAGTTAATTGATTCATTCTCTGATTCAGTTTTCACTTTGGCAGAAACTTTTAGTTGATTATCCACAACTTCAATCTCAAAATCCTCTTTTTTGAATCCTGGAACCACTAAGTCAATTTTAAATGCCGTTTCTAATTCTTGAATGTTTGCTTTTGGACGAGCTATATTAAAGCTATTTTCAATTCTATTAATATAGTCATTATCAAATAACTGATTCATTAATACGTCCAATCCGTTTTGGTAATTTTTTCTTGTTACTAACATGGTTTTATATTTTTTAAGGTTAATATTTCGTTTAACAGTTTGGCAATAGTCAATTGATATACCAATTTAAAAATCTCGATAAATTAAGACAATATGGCACTACTGAATATAATTACCAGCCATTATGGCGTATGCCGAATATGATTTGTAGAAATAATATCAGGTTTAACCAAAATAATTCCTATTCAGAAGGATAATATATTTATACTATTTTTACGAAATATTAATTGTATGCCATATAAACCCAAGAAAATATTAAAGGCATTTTCAGGATGGAAAATTCTGATTGCCGTTTTATTAGGATTATCTGTTAGCATTTATCTTATGCTGGAAGATTTTTCGTGGGAAAGCTATGCAGATATTCAATGGAGCTTTAGTGCGGTAAGTTTTTTAAGTCTAGCAATTATTTTTGAAGCAATTAGGGACTTGGCGTATATGTATCGTATCCGATTGATGACTGATTATGCAATTGGGTGGAAAAAAAGTTTTCAAGTAATTATGTTGTGGGAATTTGCTTCAGCTCTTACACCTTCGGTTGTTGGAGGATCTGCAGTGGCTTTGTTTATCGTGAATAAAGAGCTGAAAAATGTAGGTAAAGCCACTGCAATAGTTATGATTACTGCCTTATTAGATGAACTGTTTTATGTAATGATGGTTCCAATTATGTTTATTTTTGTGGGTACAAGTTCAATATTCGTAAATACAAGTTTTCAAATATTTAGTTTCGGTGAATTCCCAACACAGACTATTTTTATATTCGGCTATCTGTTTATTTTATTTCTAACGCTGATTATTTTCGGAGCAATTTTCTATCGACCTAATTTGTTTAAAAATATTTTACACTTCATTTTTAGCTTACCTTTTTTGCAACGTTGGAAAAGCAAAATGGATAGAATTGGTGATGAAATTATCATCACTTCCCGCGAGATGAAACATAAAAGTCCTACTTTTTGGGCTAAAGCCTTTGGGTCAACACTTATTTCATGGACTGCACGTTTCGCTGTAATCAATGCATTGATTATGGTTTTGATTGGACATGGAGATCAGTTATTAATCTTTGCTAGGCAATTGATGATGTGGGTAATCTTATTAATAAGTCCAACTCCCGGTGGTAGTGGTGTTGCTGAATTTATGTTACCCAAATTCCTTGGTGAATTTATGGGGGATTATAGTAATGAAATCGCCTTAATTTGGCGATTGCTAAGTTATTATTCTTATCTAATAATAGGAAGCATAGTTCTCCCAATTTGGTTACGTAGAATTTATAAGAAAAAGAAAAAACTAGATTTAAATACTAAGTAAAAACCTTTCAGTTAAAAATATTATTGATTTATTAATACTTATAGCCTTGCTATTTTAAAAGCCTAATAATTAAGTTGATAACCGGGTCTATAAGTAAATTTATTGACAAAAGTTTTTAAGATAAACTCTTCAATAGCTCAGTAATTATCAAGGTCAATTTTGGCTCTGCAGATTGAGCAGCTTCCAACACTTCTTCATGCGATACTTTCTCAACAATACCTTCTACACCAAGATCTGTTATAATGGATGCTGCAAAACATGGAATGCCAGCATGGCGCGCTACTAAGGCTTCAGGAACAGTACTCATTCCAACCGTATCGCCACCTATAATTCTGAAATATTTATATTCTGCCGGAGTTTCAAAGGCAGGCCCTGTTGTCCCAATATATACTCCTTCATGGAGAAAAATATCATGAGCAGAGGCAATCTTGTGTGCTTTTTGAATCAGTTCTTTATCGTAAACTTCACTCATATCAGGGAAACGAACACCAAGTCTATCGTCATTTGGACCCATCAAAGGATTGTCAGGAAAAAGATTAATTTGATCATTAATCAGCATGATATCACCAACTTTAAAATCAGGATTCATTCCTCCTGCAGCGTTTGAAAGTATTAAAAGCTCAATGCCCATCTCCTTCATCACACGTATTGGAAAGGTGATTTCCTGCATCGAATATCCTTCATAAAAATGAAAACGACCTTGCATTGCCATCACTTTTTTTCCACCTAAATTGCCAAATAATAATTTCCCTTTATGCCCTTTTACAGTGGACACAGGAAAATTTGGGATCTCCCCATATGATATAGCGATTTCAACTTCAATTTGATTTCCTAAATTTCCTAAACCAGAGCCTAATACAATTCCTATTTCAGGTTTAAAGTTGGTCTTGCTTTGAATATATGCTGTTGTCTGCTTTATTTTCTCGTACATAATGTTTGATCGCTTGATTAAATATATTTTTATTTTCTCCTAAAAATGAAATCTTAATGGGTAAAACAAATACGGGCAGTTTTTCAAAATCCGTATTTTCACTGATTTCTCTAAGTCTGACGGCGTCTTTTTCGCTAATGACTAAGATTTTATTTTGGGAGGCAAATTTATTAAATTTTTCGATGATGGTGACCAAATCCTTTTGGGTAAATTGATGATGGTCGCGGAAGGATAAATGCTCTAGCTTATTTGGACCAAATTTCTGTTTAATATATTGAACCATTGGAGTTGGATTGGCCAAACCACTCACAATTAAGACTTCATCAAAACCACTATGTGAAAAGCCTGATGTGTTAAAAGGAAACAACTCGCCATAAGTGATTTCAGAAAACAAAATAGGCGCGGAAGAAAAACCACCAATCTCATTTCTAAATATGGTTTTTTGATCTTCAGTAATTTGATTTGGACATTTGCTTATGATAATCATATCTGCCCTTTTTGAAGCACTAGGAAATTCTCGAAGACGTCCAAAAGGCATTGATTTATCTCGGGTAAAAATTTTAGAATAATCGGTAAGAAGAATATTAAAGCCAGCCTTAATGGCTCGATGTTGATAAGCATCATCCAATAAAATAACTTCAGTATCTGGTTTGTAAAATAGTAATTGGGTGACGGCTTCTACTCTGTCTTCTCCCACAAAAACATTCACTTGGGGGAAATTAGTCTTTATTTGCAATGGCTCGTCGCCACTTTCTGTAGGGAGCGAGTCCAAGTTAACTTCTCGATAGCCTTTGGTCTTACGACCATAGCCTCTGCTCAATGTGGCTACTTGAAAGTCAGCGCTTAATAATCGAATAAGATATTCGATATGAGGTGTTTTTCCGCTACCGCCAACTGCTAAGTTTCCAACATTAATTATAGGGAAATCAAATTCAGAAGCTTTGAAAATTCCCTGATCAAAAAAATAATTCCGTATTTGTGTTACCCAAGCGTACATATATTGCTGTTGTTTTTCAGAAAGCGAAAATACGAAAGTATTTGTTATGGAAAATGAAAGGCAAAAGCCAGTTACATCAAAGTTTTATATAGCTTGGAGAGGCCTCTTTGGAGTTTTAGAAACAAAGGTCCTGATTTATATTTCTACATTTATTAAAATGCTATAACACCATTAGAATTTAGCATCATCAAAGTGCCAATTATTCCAAAAATACAAGCTCTGATAAGTTTTTGATTTAGGATTATATTGAATTCCTGCAAGGAGTTTTTGCCATAAATTAATACTGGAATTAAAATTACTGTAGTGAATGTGCCAATCATTACTTCCAAATCTGCACCAGGATAATGTTGTACCGAAAAGAGTAAGCCTATTGATAATATACTGAAACCGATGCCACTAATTCTTATAATGAATTGCATAAAAGCATTTTCGGCAATAGTTTCACCCACCCAAAAGGCAGAAATAAAATAGGCTATTGCTAATGCTTGAAATGAAATAACTAAAATAATATTAGCCATCTCAAACTCCATTTCTTTAAGCCCTAAACCCAAGGCTATAAACAAAATAGCTAATATTTCGATCTTCAACATCCAAGGATTCAGCTTACTGGCCAATTTCCTTATTCCATCATTTTGTTTGCCCATTCATCTGAATATTTAATTATTTATAAATTCTAAATTTACTTTAATCTAGAAATCTGCTCCCAACCAGAACAAACCTGCAATACAACTCGTAACTCGTAACTCGGTACTCCAAGTACTCCAAACTCACCTACTGATCCCCAGCAAACCATTCCGCAAAACTAGTAGCAGTTTCATGTAATTTAATGCTAAATAGTTCAATTCCAACAGGTAGCTCAGTTTTAATACGCTCAGCAAAATCCACCACCATATTCTCACAAGTGGGTTGATAATCCACCAAATACATTCTGCCAAACAATTGGTTTTCTTGGCTGATCCATTCTTGTGGGGTTTCTTTATTTACAACAAAAGCGTGATCTAATGGCCTTACAATCTGTTCATTTACTATCTTTTTTAAAGCGCCAAAATCCATCACCATTCCATTTTTTGGTGATTTATTATCCTTAATTGGTGTTGCGATAACGGTTACCGCCAATTTATATGAGTGGCCATGAATATGCTGGCATAGACCATCGTAATTGAGCAACGAATGCGCCATTTCAAATTCAAATTCTTTGGTTAATCGTATTTTTGTCATTCTTTAATTACTTTTAAATTCTTGAAAATTGTATTATCCTCACTTCTCAATTGCAAAATATACATACCTGCACTCAATTCGCTAATTTGCAATTGGGTCATATTAGCAGTGAAAGATTTTGTCTGCAATAGTTTTCCTTGCAAATTATAAATGGTAACATTCCAAGCTCTTGAATTGATACCGCTAATGCTAAGATCAATTAGATTGGAAGCAGGATTTGGGTAAACAGAAGCAATTGTTTGTTCGTTGAGCCCTTCAATAGAAGTGTCGTCAAACCAAACAGAATCAACCCATTCAGGATGATCAATAAATGGATTTCGGTTATTCTGAATGCCATAGACTGCATTATTGCGGTCAATCTCTTTTTGACTAACTGAATCTTGTAAATGCCATTGGTACAGCATCATCAATGCCCAAGGTAGAGGCTCTGCGCCATCAACCATATCGCTTCCAGGCCAGCTTCCATCTTCTGTATAATAGCGAGTTGCCATATAAAAATAAGTACGAGCAAAGTCACCTTTATATTCATCAATGGGCTCGAAAACAGTTCCTGAATATCCAGCAGTGGTATTTGGTCCTAATTTGCTGCCATTCAATGTGGTTACAGTAGGGTTGCTAACTTCTCCATAAGGATAATTCGACCGCCAGCCATTCACTTTTCCATCTGTTGGGTAAATATGGAAAATGTCAGTATTCATAGGCAGAACTTCATTAAACCAACTCTTTGGAAAAGAATGTTCTCGGTTATAACAATCGCCTTCAATTCCATAATTACCGCATTGATCTGAAACAAAAGTGAATTCGTAGGGTGGAGTTCCAGATGGAATATCGGAATACATATCCCAGACTTTTCCGTTGACTTTTTTGTCGGTAGTTTGGCAAGAAGTCCATATTTGAGCGTAGGAAATCGAAGTGTGATTTTTAATAATATTGTGCAAAGCCATTTTCATCGCATCTTGCCGCAAACCAATGGCACTATCGTAATAGTTTGGTGGAATTTGTGCAAAAGCTCCAAAACTAATGGCTAATAATAAACCTAATATTGTTGTTTTGATATTCATTTCCTAAACGCTTAATTCAATATATTTTGAATGATGTCAAATATTATAATGCAGATAAAAACTTTCGTATAAAATTGCATATCGCAAAAAAAGAAAATTATAGGCTGCATTATTTGACTCGGCAAAGATAATAGAATCTGCTTCAAGCGAAATCAATATTTTTGAGGGCTAATTTGGCATTTTTGTGCTTGTTTTGCATTGAAAAGAATGTTACTTTTGAAGCTTATTATCAACTTTAACACATACGAGCCACTGCAAATGATTTATAATAAGAAGCATATGATTTAAATGAATTAATATTTTTGAATTAAAAATTTCATTTTATGAAAAATCCAATAAAATTGATCAGCCTAATATTTGCAATTATATTAGTAACGGCTTGTTCAAAAGATAATTTTGAAACTGGAATTAAAGGGACTGTTGAATATGGACAAGGGGATTGCATGCCCATCATTGATTATCAATCCCGAGAATACGATAACTATAATGGTAAATTATTTTTTGTCATAAAAGAAGACTTGGACAGTCTGTATAATGGAGATTTCGAACAGCTAAAAAGCAATAGCATTAATATTCGAATAAAACGCGGAAAATTATCTGTTGAATTAGCAGCGGGGACTTATTTGGTAATGACAGAGGATGCTTATCTGTATTCAGACGAAAACACTGTAACCATAAATTCAGGAGAATTACTTAATAAGGATTTCAGATTTTGGAAATGTACGAGTTATTGATTTTTGAATCCTTTTCCCTAAAAGTAATCTATCCAAAATAAGCTGATTAAATAAATCCAAATAGCAAGCTATAGCTGATATATGTTAATTGCAATTTTACTAATGTGGGATTAATTTGCATTGAAAATAATAATATCTTTGAGCTCTTTTAACATAATTTTAACAGTTGCTGCAAAAGCCTAATTATGTTTAAGTTGATTTGATTTCTCTTAAGCGGTGTCGCTCTGTAGGATTGATGTCGGAGAATTATTAAGCAAAGAATTGATTATAACAATTACAGAATGTTAGAAAAAATAATAGACTTTAGCATAAAGCATAAATTAATAGTTATACTTTTTACAATTACAATTGCGGCTTATGGCCTTTATGCAATTTCTCAAATCCCTTTAGGAGCTGTTCCTGATATTACAAATAATCAGGTGCAAGTAATTACAACATCTGGTAATTTATCTACTCAAGAAATTGAGAAATTTATCACTGCTCCAGTTGAAATGGAAATGGCCAACCTACCTGGGGTGGAAGAAATTCGCTCAATTTCGAAATTTGGAATATCTGTGGTTACCATAGTTTTTGATGAACATTTGGGAACCTATTTGCCTAGGTAACTTATTTCCGAAAAATTAAAAAGCGCATCTGATAATATTCCTGAAGCATATGGTGCTCCTGAAATGGGTCCAATTACTACAGGTCTTGGAGAAATTTATCAATATATAATTGATGTAAAACCAGGATTTGAAGATAAATATACTGCAATGGAATTAAGAACTATTCAGGATTGGATAGTCAAGCGCCGATTGTCTGGAATAAATGGGGTTGTAGAAATCAATAGTTGGGGAGGAAAGTTAAAGCAATACGAAGTAGCCATTAACCCTTCTTTACTAAAAAGCCTTGATGTTACTTTGATGGAGGTTTTTGATGCTCTAGAAAGTAATAATAGTATTTCTGGGGGCTCCTATATTGAAAAAACGAACCAAAGCTATTTTATAAGAGGCGATGGACAAGTTAAATCTAGAGAAGATATTGAGAATATAGTGGTTAAAAATAATGGTGGAACTCCAATTTTAATCAAAAATTTAGCCACCGTAGATTTTGGTTTTGCCAATCGTTTCGGAGCTATAACAGCTAATGGCAGAGGTGAAACTGTATTGGGGCAAATTATGATGATCAAAGATGGAAACTCCAATAAGATTTTAGCAGAGGTCAAAAAACGTGTTGCCGAAGTTCAAAAGAATTTACCAGAAGGTATTTTCATTAATCCGATCATTGAAAGAAGTGAACTCATTGAAAAAACCTCGTTTACCATTGCCGAGAACATTATACTAGGTGCTGTAATTGTTATGTTTATTGTATTTCTATTATTAGGAAATATTCGCTCAGCATTAGTTATCGCCTCCATGATTCCATTGGCATTGCTTTTTACAATTTCTATGATGTATATTTTTGGAATTGATGCAAATTTAATGAGTTTGGGCGCTTTGGATTTTGGTATTATCATTGATGGAGCTGTAATTATAGTCGAATTTATTGCCCTTCGAATAACAATTAACCGGGAAGATATTCTCAATTCATCAGGAGATGAAAGACAGTCAATTTTGAACAAAATATCTTTTGAGGGATCTGCAAAAATGATGAAATCGGCCATCTTTGGTCAAGTAATTATTTTGGTAGTATTTATCCCAATACTTTCGTTGACAGGAGTGGAAGGAAAAATGTTTCGCCCAATGGCGATGTCTTTTTCTTTTGCAATAATTGGCGCTATGATATTTGGGTTAACCTGGTTGCCAGTAGCATCGGCACTTTTTTTAAAGCCATTAAAATCAAAAAAACCCAACTTTTCAGATTGGATAATGCGTCAAATATATCGCTCATATTTCCCAGCAATTAAATGGTCTTATAGTCATAAAAGAATAGTTTTAGGCGCAGCCTTTTTGTCACTAATTATCACAGGGATATTGTTTTCGAGAATGGGTGGAGAGTTTGTGCCAACACTTGACGAAGGTGATTTTGTAATTCAGCCAGTGCTTAAAACAGGAACTTCTTTATCAAAAACAGTAGAAATGACAACCACCATGGAAACCATTTTAATAGAAAAATTTCCTAATGAGGTGAAGCAAGTAGTTTCAAGAATTGGTGCTGCTGAAGTTCCTACCGATCCTATGTCGATGGAGGAAATTGACATGATTATTAAATTGAAGCCCAAAGCAGAATGGAAGGTTGCCAAAGGTAAAGAAGAATTGGCCGACAAATTTAAAGATGCATTATCCATTATTCCAGGTGTAGAATACGAGTTTACACAACCCATAGAAATGAGATTTAATGAACTTATTACGGGTGTAAGATCAGATATTGCGATTAAAATATTTGGTGAGGACCTTGAATATATTAATCAGAAAGCGATAGAAATAAAGAAATTAATTTCAGACATTCCTGGAGCTAGTGATATTATATTAGAAAAAACTACTGGCCTTCCACAAATAAAAGTGAGTTATAATAGAAGTAAAATAGCCTATTATGGCGTTGATATCAATACTTTAAATAATTATCTATCAGCTGCTTTTGGAGGCAAGATTGCTGGAGTTGTTTTTGAGGGCGAAAAACGTTTTGATATGGTTATGCGTTTTAAAAACATCAATAGAACTGATATAGAAGATATTCGTCAGCTACAAGTTCCTATTTCTAACCAAGTGCAAGTTCCACTTTCTGAACTTGCTGAAATTGAGTACTCGGAAGGTCCCGCAAAAATATCAAGAGAAAATACACGCCGTAGAGTTGTTGTAAGCGTTAATGTGAGAAATCGTGATTTGCAATCGGTGGTAACAGATATTCAAGTTTTAGTTGATGAAAATATTAAACTTAGCCCAGGTAATTATATTGAATATGGCGGTCAGTTTGAAAATTTAGAAAATGCAACAAGTCGCCTAATGCTTGCAGTTCCTGTTGCTCTCTTGCTGATATTTATATTTTTGCATTTTGCTTTTAAATCACTAAAAGATGCAATAATGATTTTTACAGCAATTCCTTTATCAGCTGTAGGAGGAGTTTTTCTGTTATGGTTTCGAGATATGCCGTTTAGCGTTTCTGCAGGTGTTGGTTTTATTGCCCTATTTGGTATTGCTGTTCTAAATGGTATTGTATTAATAGAATATCTAAAAGAGTTGCAACATCAAGGAATTACCGATATGCGTGAGTTGATATTAAAAGCCACTAAAGATAGATTACGGCCTGTATTACTTACAGCGAGTGCAGCAGCAATGGGCTTTTTGCCCATGGCAATTTCAACCGGTGCTGGTGCTGAAGTTCAGCAGCCACTTGCAACTGTGGTTATTGGCGGCCTCATTACCTCTACATTGCTTACTATGATTGCTTTACCATTGCTTTTTGAAGTGTTTTATAATGTGGTGGGAATCAAATTATTTCCTTTGAGATTTATTCGATCAAAAGGCACTGTTATAACCGTATTATTCCTTGCTTTATCATTTTCTTCATTCGGTCAAAATCAGAATTTGGATTTAAAAAGGATTGTGGATATTGCTATAAAAAACAATAAGGAAATAGCCGCTTATCAACTGAAAATAAATGAGACTCGCATATTAAAAAAGACAGCATTCTCCATTGAAAAAACAAATTTCACTTACGGTTCAGACGCGAACAATGTGGCAGATAATGGCTATCCTCTTAAGGTATGGGGCGTTGAACAAAATTTTAGCTTTCCCACATTATATTCCGCCCAGAATAAAGCCAATGAAATTGCAATTGCAATTGCTGAAACGGAGCTAAATATAAAAATTAGTGAGTTAAGTAAGATCGTGTCGATTGCCTTTTTTGAACATCAAATTTATCTAAATAAACAAAAAGCGATTAAAACGATGGATAGTTTAAATGCTGAACTACTCATAAAATCTGAAAAAAGACTTCAGAAAGGTGGCATAAGTCGTCTTGAGGTGCTAAATATAAAAGTGAAGAAAAATGAAAGCACATTGGCTCTAAACGCAATAGATCTTGATCTTGCAAACTCATTTGCTAAGCTAAAAGTACTGCTGAATTCGGATAGTAATTTTCTTATTTCTGATATTATCGAGCTTATGCCAACATCATCAATGGTTAATGATTCATTGGCTATTTTTCAATTACTGAAACTTCAAAACAGTTATTCTGAAGCACTCATAAAGATTGAAAAAAACAGGTTGGCACCTGATATATCAGCAAATTATTTTGTAGGCTCAAACAAATATGAAAACGCTCAGTATTATCAAGGTTTTCAGGTGGGTATTGCTGTTCCGTTATTTTATGGTAGTCAAAAGGCCAAATTGCAAGCCGCTAAAATTTCATTAGAAGCACAGTACTTACTTTCCTCAAATGAAGCGGATTTGATAAAAAATAAACTGAATCAATTGATAAGTGAGCAATCTAGATATAAAGATTTACTGAGTAATTATTATTCTTTAGGAAAAGAATTACAGGATGAAATTATGAGAACCGCCTTAAAAGAATATCAAATTGGTGAAATCGATTTTTATCAATTCATGAATAGCTACGAAAGGGCTATTCAAATGCAAATTGAGTATTTTGATAATGTATTGAAATACAATTTGCTAAGCACAGAACTATTATACTTTTCAAATAATTAGAAAATGAAAGCAATATTTATAACAATACTGATAATTATAGGACTATTAGCGACATCGTGTAATAGTAAATCAGTTGAACCTACTCTTGTTAATTCAAATGATTGGATTGAAATAAACAAATCACAATTTGAGTTAGAAAATATGGAACTTGGTGAGCCAGAGCTGAAGCCTTCTTCTGAATCTATTCATTTTACCGGAAAAATTATTCCTTCTCCAAAAGGGATTGCAAATATTAGCGTGACAATAGCAGGTGTACTACAAAAGATAAATTGCAATCCAGGGGAACTGATCCAAAAAGGTCAAGTGTTATTTGAAATTAGTGGAAATGAATTTATTGATATGCAAAGAGATTTTGCAGGATCTGCCGCTGCTCTTGTGCGTTTGAAAAGTGAATATGAAAGAACCAAAGAATTGCTTGATGAAAATATTGGCACTCAAAAGGAATTAATTCTTGCTGAGAGTTCTTACAAAACTGAATTGGCAAAATATGCCGCCATTAACCTCAAACTTGAGCAGATTGGCCTTGATGTTTCAAAAATCGAGAATGGCAATTTTTACGCTTCTTATGCAGTTAAATCTCCCATTAATGGCTATGTCGCAAATACGTATTCGTCAGTAGGACAGTATATTGAACAACAATTTATTTTGGCAGAAATTATTGATATCAATCTTTTGCAATTGAAGTTCACCATTTTTGAAAACGATATAAATAAACTATCAGCGGGGCAGCATATTGACTTTTATTTAGGTGGTAATAAAACAATTACCCATAATGCTAAATTAACTTTTATTGGAAAAACAATTAATAATAATTCAAAGGCCATCGATTGCTATGCTGAAATTTACAATTTAGCTCAAGAAAATATTGTAAGTAACCAATTTGTTGAGGGTGAAATTATTATAGGCAATGACTCCATGTATTCTCTACCTGAAACCGCGTTTGTAAAATTGGCAGACGAAGATTATATATTAAATCTTGAGAACGAATCTGACTCTAGTTATTTCTTCAGTAAAATAAGTGTAAAAACTGGCATTAAAAATAATGGATATATAGAATTGATTGATTTACAAAAGATAAATAAGGTACTCGTTCGCGGTACCTATAATATCAAAATTGATTAATTTCTGTTATAATAAATTGAATATTAATCAATAGCTGCGATATAGATTTTTAAATAAATTACCGATCAAAAGAAAGCCTCAAGCCTCTATAGTTCTCATCAAATTTCCCTTCATCGTAAACGAGGCTTCCGTTCACAAAGGTTTTCAAAACTTGGGATTTGAATTCTTTGCCATCAAAAGGTGACCAGCCCACTTTGTAATAGGTGTTTTCTTTACTAACTTTCCAAGATTTGTCAATGTCAACAACTACCAAATCAGCAAAATATCCTGGGCGGATATAGCCTCTTTTCTCCACTTGGAAACAATCAGCAGGAGCGTGGCACATTTTTTCTACTATCTTTTCTAAACTGAGTTCGCCACGGTGGTAAAATTCCAACATGGCCACCAAAGAATGCTGAACAAGCGGTCCGCCGGAAGGTGCTTTAAAATATCCGTTGGCTTTTTCGTCCATGGTATGAGGTGCATGGTCGGTGGCAATTACATCTATTTTATTGTCCTTCAATGCCTGTAGTAAAGCCAATCTATCGGCTTCCGTTTTTACGGCTGGATTCCATTTTATCCGAGTACCGTAAGTATCGTAATCTTGATCGTTGAAAGTAAGGTGATGAACGCAAACTTCTGCAGTAATTTTTTTCTCTGTCAAAGGAATGCTATTATCAAATAATTCCATCTCGCGAGCTGTGGTCAAATGTAAAACGTGCAAACGAGTATTGTGTTTTTTGGCGAGCTGAATGGCCATGTTGGAAGAAAGGTAACAGGCTTCCGCAGAGCGAATTTCGGGATGCTTATTGATGGGCATTCCTTCGCCATATTTTTCTTTGTAAATTTTGGTATTTCTTAAAATAGTGGTTTCATCTTCGCAATGTGTTGCGACCAAACATGGGGCTTTTGAGAAAATTCCTTCCAAAGTTTTTGCATCATCCACTAGCATATTTCCTGTTGACGAGCCCATAAATACTTTAATTCCGCAAATAGTCTTGGGATCAGTTTTCAGAATTTCCTCTAAATTATCATTAGAAGTTCCCATATAAAAACTGTAATTGGCCATGGACTTGCCTGCTGCATCAGCATATTTTTTAGCCAATAATTCTTGCGTCAAAATAGCTGGAATATTATTGGGCATATCCATATAGGAAGTTGTGCCACCTGCTACAGCAGCTCTGCTTTCGGTAGCAATATCGGCTTTGTATAACATCCCAGGATCACGGAAATGTACTTGGTCATCAATCACTCCGGGGAAAATGTATTTTCCTTGAAGGTCAATTTCATCAGCTTCTATATCCACATTTTCTTCTAAAGAAAAAATCTTAACTATCTTTTGTCCGTCAATAAGTATCGATCCCTTTTGGATGCTTCCTTCATTGACAATCTGTGCATTTTTAAGTAAAATCATAAGGCTTGTTTTAGGCTGTAAATTTACAAATAAAATGCACGAAGAAGAGATGGTCTTCTGAAAAAAACTAGATGTCATATTTTGTCACAGATTCACGGACGAAAATATTATTAAATAGAACTTTATACAGACTTTGTTCAAAAAAAGAAAAAATATGTACATCTGTGGTTTTCACTATAAATATCATTAATTCAGTATTATATCCGACAATAAATGGGAGTAAACGAATGCTAAACGCAAGTAAACGCTTATTAACCGAATCACGGTTTTGCCTTGAAGTAGTTTTGCATCGTCAAATCATCCAAATGGTGAATGACTCAAAACAAGCAAATTAATTATTAATCTTTAAATACTTTTATCATGAAAAATTTAAGAAACTCAGTAAGCTTAATCGGACGCTTAGGACAAGATCCTGAAATCTTTACTTTTGACAATGGAACACGCAAAGCTACCTTACGCTTAGCCACCGACGAATCGTACAAAAACAAAGAAGGTGAAAAGGTGGAACATACAGAATGGCATTCGCTTGTTGTATGGGGAAATACAATAAAGTTGGCAGAAAAATACCTTAAAAAAGGGATGGAAATCTGTGTTGAAGGACGCTTAACCTACAGCCAATGGGAAGATAAAGAAGGTAAAAAGCATTTTAAAACAGAAGTAAATGTGAACGATATCTTGATGCTCGGCAAAAAACAAGCATCATAATCAAGAAAAACCCGCCCCATGTGCTGCTGAAAAGAGAAGCACATGGGGCGGGTTTATTTTTTAATCGTAATGAAATCTACTGTACAATCACTTTATGTTGTTCGCTTCTGTTGCCATAAATTAAGGTAATAATATAAACACCAGGTGCTTGATTGGTCAAATCTAACGTAAACCGTTCTTCACTTGAAGCTTTAAGTTGACTTTCAAAAACAATTCGTCCCATCACATCGCTCACCATTACTTGTTGTGCTTGTTGGTCTTCAAATTCGATATTGAAGATTCCATTGCTTGGATTGGGATAAATTTTTGATTGATCGTTTCTATGAATTTCATCGTAGCTAAGGGGATAGTCAATGGTAAAATTATACACTATTGAGCTTCCAAAATCTGGGTTAAAGTTTTTTACTACAGGTCCAGTTGTACGTCTAATACTAATTGAACCATTGCCATCATTATTAGCGAAAAATTTAAGGCCATCGCCACCAGCATCATATACTTCAAGTCGATAACAGCCAACACCAAGTTTGAAAGTGTCTCGATAAAGTGTTGTCGCTGTTAAACCATTTTTATGGAAAATCTCGGCACCTGCTTCATTAAACAATTTGTAAGATGTTTCTTGCGGTGATAAGTTGGTGTATAAATAAATGAAAAAGTCAGAAGGTACTACATCTGGAATTACAAAAGTCGAATTGTAGGTATTGTTGAGTAAATACTCATCTATACCATTATTTGGATTTTTCAATTCGATATGAAATTGATTTTTGCCAGGCAATATGCTGTTCCAAAGTAAAGAATCTACAGGCAAGGTAACCTCTAATTCTTCTAAGAAAGCCAGTGATCCATTCCATATAAAGGAGCTATGATGGCTATTATTATTTACCCAATATTTTATCTCGACTTGAGTCAAAGTTGTTGTCCCTGTATTTTTAATCATCACGCTAGGATTATTACAAATGGCATTTGTTCTTGCATATTCAACCTTGTTGGTTGGGCCTGTAATATCTATAGCTGCTACATCCAGACTAAAATTAGGGTCTCCATAAGTTACCAATTGATTATTGACAATATAGTTCGAACTTCCTGATGCGGTAGCTATTCCGTAATCAATATTTGCACTTTGACCTGCTGTAACAAATGAAGTAATATCCATTTTCTTCATCAAAGTTGGAGCTCCTGGACACCAGCCTGCTCGGTCATAAATCCAAGTTCCACCTTGTGGATAAACTGGATTTTCGGAACAAGCTTTCCATACTTGCCATGTAAATTCATTGCTACCACCATTTATATTTATAAAGTGATTGCGTGGTATAAATTCACCTTCTTGACCGTGACCAGTTATTGAAGAGCGGATCAAAAATGATTTTCCATTTGCATTTAGTAAAACATCTTTAGGCTCAAAAACGGAATTATTTAGTATCAGTGTATAAGACTTATACTGATCGGGCCATATTTGTTGAATATCAATAACTTCGCGAGTTGGCGTACCCACTATAAAAGCAAATTTTATATTCATATCCTCTTGCCATTGACCTCCTCTTTCTACCGTAATTCGTTTATTACCTGTTAAGAAAGGCGTAAAGTCTGTCACATCAAAAGTCCATGTTTTGCCTTCCATACCTAGGTCCAAATTAATTCCATAAGGGGTAACAAATGACATCAATTCAAACTTCATTGGAGATCGAGTATAATATGATAATGTTGTAATGGAGATACTTCCATCAGCTGGCAAATTAATGGTGTCAATCACATTTCCAGTTAATGCATCATAAATATATTCGTTTCCTGCTTGCCAAAAATTAGTGTCCATAACTGTTATTACCTGATCAGACTGTGAAGTGCCTGCATTACTTATTATTTGGAATTCTTTAACCGATTGTGATGGTAATGTAATGGTGTCTAAAATAGTATCGTTTACAATGCTTAAATTATATGTTCCTTGTAGAAAAGTAAAATTTGGGCGGTAAGTGCTTGTATAATATGACTTAAACAAATCAATTCCTTCAATAGAAGACCAAGCTTCATTTATAACAGATGATGCTCCTCTCGCATGAGTACTGTGGTCAGAAATTGAAGTTCCTGTGTTTTCATTCAATGGATAATATGCTTGCAGATGTGCATAATTTATGTGTGTAGAGCTGATACTCGAATACATCCACTTTTTCAGTGTAGATTCGCTCAAATCAGTATCCCAAATACGTACTTCGTCAATGTTTCCTACAAAATAACGATTATTTATACCGCGGCTAATTCTTAAATTAATACCATTGACAGTATCAGTATTAATAACTTTATTCAAAATAGATGAAACTACTTCCAGATTGCCATCAACATATAACTTAATATTGCTAACAGAGTTTCCATTAAAAGTACAAGCTACATGATGCCAGTTGCCATTATTTAAAAGATTAGTACCAATAATATAACCACCATTCACTTCTACACGAAGCTTGCCTGATCCATCAACTCTAAAAACCCATTTTGTTCCACCTGCATCTCTTCCCCAGCTAACAATTTCTTTATCGGCAGTGGTGGTTTTTATCCAAGCTTCTATGGTTCGAGATGTAGTTCCTGGTATTCCTTTATAGGAATTGGTTTCGATATAATTTACACCATTGAAAAGAAACGAATTGTCATCAGCGCTCAACAAAGCCATATCTGCAGTAGTTTGAGAGCCAATAAAACTAATCACATTGGTTTGGTTATGATTGCTATAGGATAACTCCACAATAATATTTGAAGTTCCGTCCCATACAAATGGAGTATAAAACTGTAATCTGTTTTGACCATTTGTAAAATTAGTATCTCTAAAAAACACTTCTGTAAAACCATTATTGTCTGGTAAAGAATCTGTTAAAAATGTTTTGCTACTAGCTTTTAAACGAATGCGTAAAAAACGAGTGGATGCATTGCCATTACTGACATTGAGCATAATACCAGCCAAATTACCTGCATGAGCCCCAGCAGCTAATAATTCGCTTTGGGTAAATAAATACTGTCTTTTTACATTCAAATTATTGCTGGGTATTAAGTCATTATTGGCTAGAGTTCCGCTACCTACTGTGGATTGTGTATCTGCAATAATACTATTGATATTTACGATTTTTTGGATATTCTGATAATAGTCATTCATTGGCGAACTTCTATAATTATAAGTAGTGCCAGTAAAACCTGTAATTGTATGACTTGAACGAGTTGCTGTTAAAGAATCTACTCTCGAAGAATCGTGCAAATATGTATTGCAGCTATAATCCCACTCACCACAACCAATATTGGTCTGGCCACTTATACCTGGAGAAATTAGTCCGTCCTTACAGCGAATATTATAATACATCAGCACTTTCGAAAAAGTCAATGATGAATTACTTGGAAAACTGACAGTTGTATCTCGGTTGGTAGAACCGTAATTGAAAGTAGAAACGATGATTGTATCTCCTGGGTTTTGCGCCTTTGCGCTAATAAATAAACTTAGAATCGCTAGGAATAAAAATATTCTATTCATAATCAAAATATTGAATTATTTAAATGGATTGTAAAGAGTGCAAATTTAGTAATAGTTTACTTGTTGCAAATAAGTATTTTTGTTATAAAACTTGGAAAAAAGACAAGATTACCTTTTCATTATTAACTCAATCTTGAATATACAATAAAATTCAACTGATGGAGTCATCTTATTAATTTAAGTGCATTGTATTTGTTATGAAAATTGATGGATGGTTTAATGATTGTCATCAAAACTTTTTTGTTCTGCATTGGTGTGCAATCCAATGGACTATTAAATCCTTTCGAGTTCTAAGTAAATCCCAAGGAAGGTAAATTAATAAAAGTTTAACTAACTACTCAATTAAACCACGGCCAGTTTTCACAATAGTTTTATTTTTCAATCCTTCGGCAATGGTGCGGTCAAGGAGTCCATTGATAAACACACTGCTTCTTGGTGAACTGAAATGTTTTGCCAACTCAATTACCTCATTCAATGTCACTTTTAGAGGAATACTCGAAAACTCAAATATTTCGGCCATTCCCATTCGCATTAGAATTAAGTCCATTACGGCGATACGATCAAACTCCCAATTGGTCGCTTTATTCGCAATTATTTCGTCATACTTGTCACTATTTACAATGGTTTGTCTAATCAAATTAAGTACAAAAGTTTTATCTTCTGATATCTGTGATAGAGTTTGGCCTTTATATAGTGGTGGCAGGGGAATTTCTTCACCACTTTTTTCCATATAACCATGTATTGTAAGATTTACTAGAGCAAATGCCATATAAAAATCTTCACTCCACATGGAGTTAATTTCTTCAAAATAAGAACGTAATACATCATTTCCAATCAATTGATTGCGAATTAATGAAAGTATAATTTCCTTATCTAAATCGTAATTGCTTTTTTCTCGTTTCAGATAATTGGTAAAATCTTCGCTTGCGCGAAACTCTGAAAATACCTTTCTTATAATCTCAGTTGCCCCAGACCAATTAATTTTTAATGCAGCTTCTTTTCGTTGAAAATCGCGATTAGAATTTATTTGGCATAAAAAACGATTTTCTACAAAGCGGGTATTGGGATTCAAATCTTCTTCAGTGGGAATGTACTTATTTTTAGAGGTTTCGAGCGCTTCTTCGGCAAACCTTTGAACGGCTGTAAGAAAAGATAATTGGTAAATATATAGATCGTAAAGACGGTCGAGATTAGAAATAAGTTGCTTTTCTGTTTTGCCTATACTGTCGCTTTCCGACTGAAAGTGAGCGTAGGTGGCTTGCAATGCCTTGATTCTTAGCTGTCTTCTGTTTAACATATAAAGAACTTTTTAAATATTTACCTTATTTGTATTAAATAATTTCTAGGCTGCAAAAGTACATTTTTTTACTTAAATAATCCTAGTATTTATTTTTTATGTAATTTTGAATGTCCCAATTAAATTAAAATGGCCAAATCTTTATTTTTCTTTATCATACTTGTATTGTGTAGTTTATCTGTTATTTCACAGAATAACAAACCTATGCGTATTGAGGTAGAGGACAATAAAACAGATGAGGTTTATAGTTTGGCCTTGAAAAATAAATATTTTATTCTGCTTGAGCATCAGCGTAAAAGAGCGCCAAAAGGCGAACATTGGATTGTTGAAATATTTGATCAACAGCTTAAAAAATCGGGTAATAAAGAATTTTTTCTTCCACGAGAATTTCGCTTATTCAGCCATAAATTAGAAGGTGATAGTGTTGTCTGGATTTGTTTCGCTGAACCCGATGGCAATAATGCTAGTTTAATGCTCTACCGCATCAATCTAAAAACTGGATTTATGGTGCATGCATATCTTAAAGGAAGCCGCAAAGCGCGCCTTGTAGGTATAGAAGTGCTTAATAATAAATTAGTTGTAATTGGGGAATCTTTAGAAGATATACAAGAGCAAATCAATATGCTCAAACTTCCTGCTGGCATTGAAATAGTGGCTCCTAGCTTTCCCGAATATGCTCATATTTTAGCTTCTAAAGCCATTGCAAATAATGTGGTCGTTATGGTGAATTTCTATAAGGGCAGCGAAACTGGATTGTTTTATTTTGAATATTCTGGTTTAACGACGAATTTAATCAGCAATAAACTATCGGAGGCTGATAAAATAAATCTCATTGATGGAAGCTTAATTGAAACCTCTGTAGGTGAATTGCTTTTTATGGGAACATATAATAAGGATATGGGAAAACAGCCTTCCAAAGAGCAAATTATTGCTTTAGGCACTTACATTGGGAAAATTAGAAATCAGCAATTCGATTTTTTTAAGACCAATGAGTTTTCTGAATTTGTGAATATATTTTCTACTTTAAATTATAATGAACAACTCAAAGCAAAACAAAAGGTAAGTAAAGGCAAGGATGTAAACCTGGGTTTTAAATTATTAATTCACGAAAAATCAATTAAACAAGGTGATTTATATGTGCTTGTTGCCGAATCCTATTATCCTGAATACCATTACGAAAACAATTTTGATTCGAGAGGATATATGTATCAGATGGAAGTATTTGATGGATACAGAACAACCAATTGTATGGTGGCAGCCTTCAACGCTCAGGGGCGACTTATTTGGGATAATTATATGCACGTGAGCGATGTTCGAGATTATACTTTACAAGAGAATATTCTGGTTTTTCCCGAAGCTGATAGCAGTATTGTTATGGCTTATTATTCTAGAGAAGAGATCAATAGTAAAGCAGTAAAAGGTTCAGAAGTGGTCTATAAAAAATCATCGGACAAGGTAGAAACCGTTTATGGAGAAAACATAATTAGTGAAGAAAGTGGACGAATAGATGCTTGGTACGATAATTATTTTATCCTTTCTGGCCATCAGATTGTAATTGGTAAGGACAGTAAAAAGCGCAAAGTGTTTTACTTTAATCTAATTTCGTTTGAATAATTTGGGCTGCTAGTTAGTTATACACGATTGATTCTAGAGAGATTTAAGAAGTCTTTTGTGTAATATTTAGTAATCAATAATTTTATATCTTTGCAGCTTATATAAATCTAGGTTTTATGGCACGAAATACAGCAGAGGTTACCACAATGGAATTCAATAGAATAGTTGCTGGGACCAAAATTCATGGAGAAATAGAAACCAAAGGCGATATCCGCATTGATGGTACAGTGGTAGGCACACTTAATATTATGGGTAAATTAGTACTTGGAGAAAGTGGCAAAGTAGAAGGCGAAATAAAATGCAAGAATGCAGAAGTAATGGGCCAGATTATAGGCGAAATTAGAGTTGCTGAATTACTTTCACTAAAAGCCAGTTCATCATTAAATGGCGATATTATCACCAATAAAATTTCGATTGAGCCAGGTGCTAATATTAGCGGAACTATCAATATGGACAAAGAACAACTTGCTGCTCCAACAAAATTAGGTCCACCCAATGTTAACTCCCAAAAAGAACCCGCTAAGTAATTACGCCAAATACTCATCGATGGCTTTTCAGATGGGTATAACGGTGATGGCCAGTGCTTGGGGTGGTGTGAAATTGGACGAATATCTTCAATGGAAATTTCCCGTTTTTACAGTTGTTTTTAGTCTTTTAGGAGTAACCTTGGCGGTTTATATTTCAATTCGGGATTTTATTAAAAAGGACAAATAAATTTACACATGAATAATACTAAATCATTTCTATTTAGGCTTTTAGCCATTACTTTTATTATAGAAATCATTGTTTTGGCTTGGTTTTTTGGCATGCCCGAAAAGTTTGTTACGCCAACTTTACCTGTATTGCCTGTATTTTTTATGGCAGTAACGCTTTTAATTCATAAAGCATTTTTGGGCGGAATGGGTAAAAATCCTCGGCAATTTGTTACCCGTTATATGCTTATTACCACCGTTAAATTGCTCTCCTTTTTAACCATCATTTTTATCTATGCGGTATTACGCAAGCATGACGCTGCTCCATTTCTATTAAGTTTCTTTGTGCTCTATTTAATTTACTCGGCTTTTGAAGCAGTAGAAGTTGTGCGATTAAATAAACAGAATTAAATTAAGAATATAGATTCAAAACATATTCATAAATACCCATTTTCCCAAGCTTATAGCACTTCATTTAGGTATTGAATTACCAAATTTATTTTCTTTGATTTTTTTCTTAAAATGTGAAGAAAAAATTTATATTTTTGCAGCCAATTTAGTAGAAACTATTTGAAGCAAATAATATGATTCTTAAAAAGTTTTGGGAAGGCAAATCAACTGTAATAACGGCAATTATGTTGCTGTTTTTTGTTTTCAACTTTCAAATCACTAAGGCTAATGACGAGGAAACTATCGAAGGTCATGACATGCCACATGCTCAAGCGAAAGAATTTAACGCAGGAGAAATGATTTTTGAACACGTTTTAGATGCTCATGAATGGCATCTTGGTGAATATAATGGCCATGCAATTACAGTCCCATTGCCAATTATATTAGTTGACGAAAATAACAAGCTGCAGATGTTCATGTCATCAAAATTTGAACATGGTCATGCCTCTTATAAAGGTTTCATGTTGTCTCATGAAGCACCTTATAAAGGTAAAATTGTTCCCGTAATTGAGGATACAATGGAAGTGGATGAAAGCATTGCTCTTCCTATCGATTTATCGATTACTAAAAACGTAATGGCGATTTTTGTTAGCGCTTTTTTGCTGATATTACTATTTGTTAGTATTGCCAAATCGTATAAAAAAAGAGCAGGTCTGGCACCTTCAGGATTACAATCTCTTTTAGAACCTGTTATTCTTTTTGTTCGCGACGATATTGCAAAGCCATCTATTGGATACAAAAAATACGAAAGATATATGCCTTATTTGCTTACTATCTTTTTCTTTATTTTAATCAATAATTTATTAGGATTAGTGCCTATCATTCCAGGTGGTGCTAATGTTACAGGTAATATTGCTGTTACCATGGTTATGGCCGTATTTACTTTTATTATCACCTCATTTAGCGCCAACAAAAACTACTGGGTGCATATTATTAATATGCCTGGTGTGCCTTGGTGGCTAAAATTCCCAATTCCCATTATGCCCATCGTAGAGATCATGGGTGTGTTCACCAAACCTTTCGTTTTAATGGTACGTCTTTTTGCTAATATTTTAGCAGGCCATATTGTTATCCTTGGTTTTATCAGTATGATTTTCATATTTGGTTCAATGAGTGTTTGGGGTGGATATGGAGTTTCTATCGTTTCGGTAGCCTTCTCTGTATTCTTAAGTTTATTAGAAATCTTAGTAGCCTTTATCCAAGCCTACGTATTTACTTTGCTTTCAGCATTGTACTTCGGTATGGCCATGGAGGAAAGTCATTAATATTGTATACATTTTTATTTATTAACTAATCATAAACATTACGTTATGTTGACATTAGCAATTTTATTAGAAGCCGGCATCGCATGGATGGGAGCTGGTATTGGAGCAGGATTAGCAGCGATTGGTGCCGGTATCGGTATTGGTCAAATTGGTGGTAAAGCCGTTGAAGGTATTGCCCGTCAGCCAGAAGCAGTTGGAGATATTCGCTCTAACATGATTGTGGCTGCTGCACTTGTTGAAGGTGTTGCTTTCTTCGCCATCGTAATCAGCTTGCTGATTATTGTGATGTAAGAAAACTCACAAATTAACAATTCTCCCTGACGGTTGGTCAGGGAGAATTTGTTTTATTCAATTTTAAAACGATTATCATTAAATTTTAAATATATGGAATTAGTACTTCCCGGTGTAGGTTTGGTTTTTTGGATGACCTTGGTCTTTGTTCTTTTGATGTTTATCCTCAAAAAATTTGCTTGGAAACCCATTATGCAAGCTCTTAAAGAGCGCGAGCAAGATATTTCAGCTTCATTAATTTTGGCTAAGCAAACCAAAGACGAAATGAAGCAGCTACAAGCTGATAACGAAAAGTTATATGCCCAAGCGCGAACAGAACGTGAAGCCATTTTGGTGGACGCCAATAAAGCAAAAGATCAAATTATTCACGACGCTAAAGGTAAAGCTCAAGTTGAGGCTGACCGGATTATGGAAACAGCATTGGCCAATATTGAGAATGAAAAACGTGCGGCTCTTACCGAAATCAAAACTTTGGTTGCTGAACTTTCAATTGAAATTGCTGAAAAAGTTTTGGTTGCTGAGCTAAGTGATAAAAAGAAACAAAGTGAATTGGTAGAGAAACAATTAGAGCACCTCAATTTTAACTAGAACTTATGAGTGATACTAAAATATCTAAAAGGTACGCTAAAGCTTTATTTGAATTTGCTCAAGAACAAAACAACCTTGAGCAGATAAAATCAGATATGGAATATCTGAATGAACTTTGCGAACTTTCAGTTGATTTTGTTAATATGCTTAAAAGCCCTGTTATCAAAGTTACCAAAAAGATGGATATCATGACCGCAATTTTTGGCAATGATCTTTCTGCTACTAGCATGAAATTTTTGAAAATTATTTCTAATGGTCATCGTGAATTGATGATACCATCTTTAGCAGAGCAATTTTTGATCATGTATAACGATTTCATTGGCTTAAAGAAGGTGAAACTTTATAGCGCGTCTGAAATGACAGATGAAATAAAAAATAAAATTAAAACATTACTTGAAAATCAAACTAAAAAAACCATCGAAATTGAAGAAACTATTCAGGAAGAACTGATTGGTGGCTTTGTAATTAAGATGGACGATTTACAATTTGATGCAAGTATAAAAACTAAACTTGGCAAACTAAAACACGAGCTAAGTCAACAATATTAAGAAACAAATCATTAAGAATATATAAATAGCAATAGAGATATGGCAAAAATTAAACCCGCTGAAGTATCGGCAATTTTAAGACAACAACTCTCTGGTTTCCAAACGGAAGCACAACTGGAAGAGGTTGGAAGCGTATTGCAGGTTGGTGATGGTATTGCTCGCGTTTATGGGCTTACTAACGTTCAATCTGGTGAGTTGATTGAGTTTGAGAAAGCAAACATCATGGGTATCGCCCTTAACCTTGAAGAGGATAACGTAGGTGCTGTACTTTTAGGTGAATCGGATACTATTATTGAAGGTGATACTGTAAAACGTACAGGTAGAATTGCATCAATCAATGTTGGTGAAGGAATGCTTGGACGGGTTATCAATACGCTTGGTTTTCCAGTTGATGGAAAAGGTCCTATCGTTGGCGAAACCTTCGAAATGCCTATCGAGCGTAAAGCTCCTGGTGTAATTTTCCGTCAGCCTGTTGATGAGCCATTGCAAACAGGTATCAAAGCCATTGATGCCATGATTCCTATTGGACGTGGTCAGCGTGAGTTAATCATTGGTGACCGTCAAACTGGTAAATCAACCATTGCTATTGATACGATTATCAATCAAAAAGAATTTTATGACAAAGGTGAGCCTGTATTTTGTATCTATGTTGCTATAGGTCAAAAAGGTAGTACCGTTGCCAATACCGTTAAAACATTAGAAGAAACTGGTGCTATGGCTTATACTGTTGTTGTAATGGCAACTGCATCTGATCCTGCTGCATTACAATTTTATGCTCCACTTTCGGGCGCTGCAATTGGTGAGTTCTTCCGCGATACCGGTCGTGCTGCATTAGTAATTTATGATGATCTTTCGAAACAAGCGGTTGCTTATCGTGAGGTATCATTATTATTACGTCGCCCTCCAGGACGTGAGGCATATCCTGGTGATGTTTTTTACCTTCACTCACGTTTACTTGAGCGTGCTGCTCGTATTATCAAATCTGATGATGTGGCTAAAAATATGAATGACTTACCAATTACTTTGAAAGATAAAGTTAAAGGTGGAGGTTCTTTAACCGCTCTTCCAATTATTGAAACACAAGCTGGTGACGTTTCTGCGTATATTCCTACCAACGTAATTTCTATTACTGACGGACAGATTTTCTTGGAAACTAACTTATTCAATAGTGGTGTACGTCCTGCAATTAACGTAGGAATTTCAGTATCACGTGTGGGTGGTAATGCTCAAATTAAAGCTATGAAAAAAGTAGCTGGTACTTTGAAGCTTGACCAAGCACAATATCGTGAATTAGAGGCTTTTTCTAAATTTGGTTCTGACTTGGATGCAGCAACTAAAGCTGTACTAGCTAAAGGCGAGCGTAATGTGGAGATTCTGAAACAAAATCTGCATTCACCAATGACTGTTGAAGAGCAAATTGCCATTATTTATTGTGGAACTAAAGGCTTAGTAAATAGTGTACCGGTGAAAAAAATGAAAGACTTCCAAGTTGAATTCATCAACACAATGCACGAAAAGAAAGCTGATGTACTTGCTGAATTAAGAACAGGTAAATATACCGATAATGCAACCAACGCAATTGAAGAAATTGCAGCAGAAGTTTGCAAACGCTATCAAGCATAATCTAAAATAATTGTCCTTATGGCAAATCTAAAAGAAATACGGACTCGAATTAGCTCGGTAGAATCTACCAAGCAGATTACTAGCGCGATGAAGTTAGTATCTGCTTCTAAATTAAAAAGAGCAACAGATGCCGTTACTACAATGAGGCCTTACGCTCAAAAATTGACTGAGATATTACAAGATCTTAGTTCGGGTGGAGATAATGAAGGCAATGTATTTGGTCAGCAAAGATTCCCAGAAAAAGTATTAATTGTTCCAATTTCCTCTAATAGAGGATTATGTGGAGCTTTCAATACCAATGTGATTAAAAAGGTAAATGCTTTGTTAGCTAGTACTTACGCGCAACAAAATAAATTGGGAAATGTTCACTATTTTACTGTTGGTCGCAAAGTATCTGAATATTTTACAAAGAAAGGTTCGAAAGTAGTGGCTGTGCATGATGAGGTTTGGAATAATCTTAACTTTGATTATGTTATGCCAATTGCTGAAGAATTGTTGACTTTATTCAAAGAAGGAAACTATGACCGCATTGATTTAGTTTATAATCAATTTAAAAATGCGGCCACACAACTTTTAACTCATGAGCAATTTTTGCCTGTTGAATTAAGCACTGCCGAAGGTTCAAAACATAGTGATTACATTATGGAGCCATCAAAAGAAGTGATTGTGAATGAATTGATTCCTAAAACTTTAAAGACACAATTATACAAAGCTTTATTAGATTCATATGCTTCAGAACATGGCGCTAGAATGACCGCAATGCATCAAGCAACTGATAATGCAACCGAAATGGTGAAAGGGCTTAAATTATCGTATAATAAAGCTCGTCAAGCCACAATTACAAACGAAATAATTGAAATTGTGAGCGGCGCAAATGCACTTTAAATCATTTTTTAAATATATAATAAATGGCTACCTTTTCGGGGTGGCCTTTTTTATTTGCATTAATTAAGAATAGGTTTTGCCTCATTCTGTAAAAAACTATAAATTTGCATTATGAATACAAAAACCACAATCCGACTTGGCTTTTCCTCCTGTCCAAACGACACCTTTATTTTCGATGCCATGATTCATGGTAAAATTGATACAGAGGGTATTGATTTTGAATTGGTTATTGAAGATGTGGAAGAGCTCAATCGCCGCGCTTTTAGGAATGATTTGGATGTTACCAAAATTAGCTTCAACGCATATACTCGTCTCATTGACCAGTATATTTTACTGGATGCTGGCGCTGCTTTAGGCGAAAATTGTGGTCCATTGGTCATTACCAAAGAGGCTATGAGCATGGACGAACTTCAAAACAAACGAATTGCAATTCCTGGCATAAATACTACAGCTAATTTGCTACTGACCTTAGCATTTCCTGATTATAAGAATAAGGTAGAAATGCTGTTTTCTGATATTGAAGCGGCTGTAATCAAAGGAGATGTGGATGCAGGACTGATTATTCATGAAAGTAGATTTACCTATCAAGAAAAAGGACTTCAAAAGACTTTGGACCTTGGAGAATATTGGGAAAGCCAAACTGTAACACCAACTCCATTAGGTGGTATTTTGGTAAAAAGGAATCTGGGAGATGAGCTCATACAGAAAATAAATCGTGTACTGAAAAGAAGTGTACAGTTTGCTTTTGATAATCCAAAAAGTGGCCTTGAATTTATACGTCAGCATTCTCAAGAAATGAGTGAAGAGGTAATGTACAAACATATTGCACTTTATGTAAATCATTATAGCCTCAATTTGGGAGAAGCTGGGAAAAATGCTGTTCAAGTATTGTTTGATAAGGCAATTGAAGCAGGATTAATTAAGCCAGTAAACCAAAAGTTATTTCTTTAATGATCTCTTAATTATAGAAGCGGATACGTTTTTCATCTATTATACAATTAATATTAAGCTCAATTCGTTAAAAATACCTTATAAAAGTCAATTTACCATAATAATTGATTAACTTTGGGCTTCCTATTTTTGAACTATTTTTGACAAATAATTTAAAGCCAAATATTTCAGATTGGATACAACATTTTAACATAATCATTATGATAGTAGTAACAGGAGCAGCAGGATTTATCGCTAGTGTATTAGTTGGCGCATTGAATGACAATGAGATAACCGATTTAATATTGGTAGATCACTTTGATAGAGAAGATAAAATGAAAAATTTGGCCAATAAGGATTACCTAGAACTTATTGACCGGGATGTTTTTATGGCTTGGTTCGAGGAAAATGCTGATGATGTAGAATTTGTTTTTCACGTGGGAGCACGCACGGATACTACAGAAGCTGATAAAACCATTTTCGATAAATTGAATTTGAATTATACCAAAGATATTTGGAAAATATGCACAAAGTATGAAGTGCCAATGGTATATGCCTCTTCAGCTGCTACATATGGTGATGGAGAATTGGGTTATGAAGATAATCATGACTTAGTGCTTCGCCTGAAACCACTGAATGCTTATGGAGAATCAAAAAATGATTTCGACATTTGGGCACTCCAGCAAGATAAAACTCCTCCTAATTGGTATGGTCTGAAATTCTTTAACGTATATGGCCCTAACGAATTTCATAAGGGCAGAATGGCTTCCGTTGTTTTTCATGCATTTCACCAAATCAAAAAAACGGGTGGCATGAATTTATTCAAATCGCATCGCAAAGACTATCAAGATGGTGAGCAGCTGCGCGACTTTGTTTATGTAAAAGATGTGGTGGAAGTGATGTTATTTCTATATGAATATGAAGCTAAATCAGGACTTTATAATTTAGGAACTGGGCAAGCAAGATCATTTTTGGATTTGGCAAAAGCTACCTTTAAAGCTATGGGAGTGGAGGAGAATATTTCATTCATCGATACCCCAAAAGATATCCGCGAGAAATACCAATATTTTACCGAAGCCAATATGAAAAAACTTTTGGACCAAGGATATGCAGTTCCATTTTATGACCTAGAGTCTGGAATTGAGGATTACGTGCAAGAGTTTTTGATGAAGGAAGATTATTATTAAGATTGAAGATATATTATTATTTTTTGAATTATCATTGCGATAATTTTAGCATTGAGGTCATAGATAATCAAACTGTTGACAGTATAAATAATTTGGAAACCATAAAAATAGTATCTAGTTAAAATATTAGTATTACAGAGATGAATAAGAATTCTTTCCTAAGTCCAATACAGAAATTTATTAAGGCTGAAAGTTTCAGCGGTATACTTCTTTTTGGATCGATGGTTCTTGCATTGATCCTTTCCAATTCACCAATAAGAGAATACTTTAACTCAATATGGGATTATAAAATTGGAATTACATCTGACAACTTTCAACTTGTAAAGCCATTAATATTATGGATAAATGATGGTTTAATGGCAATCTTCTTTTTCCTAATTGGCCTTGAAATAAAAAGAGAAATCCTAATTGGTGAACTAAACTCTTTAAAGAAAAGTTCTTTACCAATTTTTGCTGCAATAGGAGGTATGCTTATACCTTTGTCACTTTTTTTAGTTTTAAATAATAGCTCTGAAACATCAAATGGGTGGGGTATTCCAATGGCTACAGATATTGCATTTACTTTGGCCATATTGAAATTACTTGGGAACAAAGTACCTTTAAGTTTAAAAATATTTCTAACTGCTTTTGCTATAATTGATGACATTGGTGCAGTTCTGGTAATCGCAATATTTTATACAGGAGAGATATCATGGTTATTACTATTGTATGCTGGAATCTTATTCGTAGTTCTTTATTTATTATCATATCTAAGAATTCACAATAAGGTAGTATTACTTATTTTTGGAATTGCCATCTGGCTTCTATTCTTAAAAGCAGGTGTACACCCTACAATTGCGGGGATATTATTAGCATTTGCAGTTCCTATAAGACAACGAATTACTGAGTTTAGATATGCCCAAAAACTTGAAAATATTATCAAACTATTAACTGCATCTAATAATACAAACAAATTACCTGTATTATCACAAAATCAGATAGACGAAATTGACAATCTTGAAGAATGGACTAATAAAGTTCAATCACCATTACAACAATTAGAACATCGTTTGCATTATTGGGTCGCTTTTCTAATAATGCCCATATTTGCTCTTTCAAATGCTGGGGTTTACTTTTCTAGTGAGATGATTATTGATTTTCCATTAGCTTTGAATATAGCCCTATCATTATTCATAGGAAAAGCAATTGGAGTATCTCTATTTTCATATTTAAGTATTAAATTGAAAGTTGCTGAACTACCCAAACATTTAAATTTTATTGATATAATAGGCGTGGCAATTCTATCTGGAGTTGGTTTTACAATGTCCCTATTTATTGGAGGTTTAGCATTTAATGACAATGATATTTATATGAATTCAGCGAAAATTGGAATTATTATAGGTTCTGTTGTTTCCGGAGTTGTAGGTTACATTACATTAAAGTGGTCAATTAAAAGAAAAAACGGTTTGCAAACTTAAGATAAATCATTTGGCTGATTGTGCTAAATTTAAAAATGAATACACTCCGCTGGTGCGCAAACTGATAGCTATCAGCTCATTTTGTGTTCCATCAGAACAATAAACTATAAATAAGATAAATATTATGGATGTACCAGGCAGGTTTAGGGTATTAGATAAAACCATTCGAAAGGATTGACTTTGTTGAACTTGCGTTTAGCATGGTAGATGTGTGGGCGATATAAATAAGTTGTGTTTAAAAAAAAGAAATTATGGCTAGATTAATAACTAAATCGAAAAACGAGATTGGATTATCACCAGATGAATTATGGTTTCGGGGGAAGAAAAAAATTACTGAAATATTGCTTAGAGTAATTGACTTTGATGCTAATAACCTTATAGAAGAAACCATAAAATCTATTTCTGATTCGGTAAAATATCAGGCAAAAGATACAGTTACTTGGTTAAATATTGACGGACTTCATAATACTGAAATTATGGAGTCCATTGCTTCTGAATTTAATTTTGATCGTCCGATTTTAGCGGATGTAATGAATACAGAAGCTAGGGCTACTTTAAAAGAATATGATAATTGCATTTTTGTATCTGTAAAAATGCTCCAACAAGAAGCAGAATCTGAAATTATAAATGTCGAGAACCTTAGCTTGATAATAACCGAATCATTTCTAATTTCTTTTCAAGAAAAGAAAGGTGACGTGTTCGAACCAGTTCGCGAGCGAATAAGAAAACAAAAAAAGAGAATTAGAAATGGAGGAACTGATTATTTATTATTTGCTCTGCTTGACATTGTGATTGACAATTATATATACATCCTTGGCTTATTAGGCGAAAAGATTGAATTGCTTGAAGAAAGCTTGTTGCTTGATCCAAAAGGCGAAATTATCGAGGATATTAATAAGTATAAACGGGAACTAAATTTCTTAAGAAAGAATATTAAACCCACCAAGGAAATGATATTAAGTTTATCAAAATTGGACTCTAACTTAATTCATGAGAACACAGAGGTGCATTTTAAAGAACTTCAAGATAATATAAATCAGGCGAGTGATGCTTCAGACAGTTTCCGTGATATACTTTCAGATCAATTGAACATTTACCACACTACAATTAGCAGCAAGCTAAATGACATAATGAAATTTCTAACTGTATTTTCAGTTATCTTCATTCCTCTTACATTTATTGCTGGTATTTATGGGACTAATTTTGACAATGTCCCTGAGCTTCACTTCAAATACAGTTATTTTATTATGTGGGCGGTAATAATAACAGTTGCAATTGGGATGTTAATCTATTTTAGAAAGAGAAAATGGTTTTAAGAATTACTAAATACAACTCACCCGCTGCTGCACGAAACGTAATTCCTAAAAAATCAATCTTTTCGCATTCCGTCAGAATAGTAAGCTATAATTCAGATAGATATAAATGAAATGTACGGTAGCTGATCAATGCAAAAGATGAAATAAAATTATGAATATAACATTGAAGTTATGAAGAAAAGCATTGTAATATATTATTCAAATAATGGAAGTAATCGATTTTTAGCTAACAAAATTGCTGATAGCTTGAATTGTGAAGTGGAGGAAATAAAACCCCGATTGGATGTTCAATTGTTCTTGATGTTTGGATTAAATTTAGGAAACAAAAGAATTAAAGCAAACTTATCAAAATACGACTTGATTATTTTGTGTGGACCTATTTGGATGGGAAAGTTTATTGCACCATTGAAAACCTTTGTAGAAAAAAACAGAAGTACTATTAATGAATTGGTTTTCACCACTTGCTGTGGAAGTAGTTTTGAGATGAAAGACAAAAAGTTTGGGCATGGTCTTGTGTTTAAGGAAATCAAAGAAATGTTAAATGAAAAGTGTATTCATTGTTCGGCCTTGCCAATTGCATTAGTATTACCTGAAGATAAAAGAGAAGACCCAAATGCAGCGATGAAAACCAAACTTACAGATGATAATTTCAAAGGTGAAATACTTGATAAATTTAACGATTTTATACAATTTTTAAAGTCTCAAAACATAAAACAATAAATAGAATATTCACTTCAGTTTTAACCTCCGCTGGTACACGAAAGATAATTTCGACGAAGTCAATCCTTTTATGGTCTGTCAGAATAGTAAGCTATAAATCAGATATATATGTTAGATATATGAGGTAGATTGAGACTGTGATTAAATACTCAAAAAATGAATTCTCACAATAGCTGGGTTTTGTAAAATACAGGAAGCTTATTATTAAATAACAACAGCCTAATTCACTTCAAATTGCAATAAAAATAGAATAGAAAAAGAGTCAACTATTTTTTTCCACTATACATCTGATCTCTCAATTCTTGAATTTTCGGGTCTTCAATATAATCGTTATATTCCATCATTTTATCGATGATACCATTTGGTGTCAGCTCTATAACCCTATTGCTTACCGATTGAATAAACTCATGGTCATGCGAAGATAAAAATATATTTCCAGGGTATTTTACTAAGTTATTATTAAAAGCCTGAATTGATTCCAAATCCAAGTGATTAGTTGGAGAGTCTAAAATCAAAGCATTGGCCCCAACTAACATCATTTTAGAAATCATACAACGCATTTTTTCTCCTCCAGAAAGAACCTCAACTTGCTTGTAAATTTCCTCACCAGCAAAAAGCATTTTTCCTAACCAGCCACGGATATATAGTTCAGTGGTATCTGTTGTGAATTGGCATAGCCAATCAAATAAATTTAATTCACTTCTGAAATAGGCTGAATTATCTAGCGGTAAGTAAGCAGAAGTGATGGTTTGTCCCCACTCAAATGAGCCTTCCTCTGCACTTTGATCTCCATTAAGTATTTCAAACAAGGTCGTCATGGCACGAGGATCTCGCGATAAGAAAGCAATTTTATCACCCTTATTGGCATAAAAATCAACATTCTTAAAGAGCACTTTTCCGTCCATACTGGCTTTTAATCCACTTACATGCAGAATACGATCACCAACTTGGCGATCTGGATTAAAAATAATACCGGGATATTTTCTAGTAGAAGGCTTAATATCTTCAATATTAAGCTTTTCAATCATTTTCTTGCGACTTGTGGTCTGTTTTGATTTAGATGCATTTGCACTAAAACGAGAGATGAATTCTTGCAATTCCTTGCGCTTTTCTTCCGCTTTCTTGTTTTGAGACATTTGCTGTTTCAGTGCTAACTGGCTACTTTGATACCAATAAGTATAATTACCAGGAAATAACTGAATTTTACCAAAATCTATATCTACTGTATGTGTACTGATGGTGTCTAAGAAGTGCCTATCGTGAGAAACCACTAAAACGGTATTTTCATAATTGGCTAGGTAGTTTTCTAACCAACGTACTGTTTCAAGATCCAGGTCATTGGTAGGCTCATCGAGTAATAAATTATCAGGCTTTCCAAAAAGTGCCTGTGCCAATAATACACGTACTTTTTGTTTACCACTCATATCTTTCATTAGAATTCCGTGGAACTCCTCTTTTATTCCTAAATCGCTCAATAATGAAGCAGCATCACTTTCGGCCATCCAGCCGTCCATGTCAGCAAATTCTCCTTCCAATTCAGCCGCTTTAATACCATCAGCATCCGAAAAATCAGCTTTTGTATAAAGTGCATCCTTAGCTTGCATGATATCCCAAAGGTGAGGATGGCCTTTTATTACGGTATCCAATACTCTGAATTCGTCAAAAGCAAAGTGATCTTGACTTAAAACGGAGAGTCTTTCGCCAACGCCTAGGCTAATGTATCCTGCTGTGGTTTCCATTTCACCAGAAATTGCTTTTAAAAAAGTGGATTTTCCTGCTCCATTTGCACCAATTACGCCATAGCAATTGCCTGCCGTAAAAGTTAAATTAACATCTTGGAATAATACTCTTTTGCCAAATTGGATTCTAATATCTGCAACTGTAATCATATCAATAATTTATAGGTAGCTGTATAGGCCTTCAAAAAGGCTGCAAAAGTAGTCTAAATTTGCGAGTGAATTAAGCCTTTCTATAAATTTTATTTGAAGTGTCAATCATTAGCTTTTATGAAAGTTTTTGTAAAAGATATTTAACGGATTTGTCATCAGGATTTTCTCAACATTCTGATTGTATGTTTACCCTTTAACAAAGAAAAAATATTGCTTATTCAGGTGTAGAGATGTTGATTTTAGTGTAGACGGAAAACTGCTTGTAGGTTATTTGAGTCTATTTTGTGTTTTGCTTACAAACCTAAGTATTTGTAAGAATATTTCTTTTATAAAATCAATCAAATCAAATAACTACTCAATAATATGATTTTGAAAACTCTCCTCTTCATTTAAACTCTGAATCTTTTTTGCCTGTAGAATGGAGCTGTTGATTTCAAAGCCGATTAATAAAATAAATGAATTGATATAAATCCACAGCATGACGATAAGGAGTGTTCCGATGGAGCCATAGAGTACATTATACTGACCAAAATTATTGATATAAATATTGAATAAGTATATAACGGCGACCATAATAATAGTTGCAAATGTTGATCCTGTGGAAATAAGTTTAAATCTATTTTCGCTTTTTGGAGCATAATAGTATAAAAATGAAACCATGAAAAAAATCATTCCAAGTAGTAATATCCAATCGCCAATGAGGATTAAATAATAGATTGCATTTTGTTTGATAAAATCATATTCTAGCAAAAGATCTAGAAGATATCCTTCCATAATAATAGAAGATATGGTTACTATGGTTGTAAAAGAAAACACCACCACCAGCACCAAAGAAACCAGTTGAAGACTTATGAAAGAGCGATCTTTGTGAATATTAACAGAGGAATTAAAAGCTATTATGATACTTTTAAATCCGTTACTGGCAAAAAACAGCGCTAAAATAAAACCTAAAGAAAGTACGCCGCTACTTGGTCGAGTTACCACTTCTTGAATCACACCCATGACAGATTCATTAGTTGCATCGGGTAATGCTCTGGTAATCATATCCATTAATTCTTGTTGAAATCCATCAATGGGAATAAAGGGAATCAGTGTAAAGAAAAAGATCATGGTTGGGAAAATGGCCAGAAAGAAACTAAAACTTACTGCTGCGGCTCGTTGTGCTATAACTCCCTCGTTTATTGCCTTTATAAATAGATTTAGTACATCATAAACAGGAACTTTTTGAAAGCCGGGTAGACTCACTCTTTTAGCAAGATCGATGAGCTGAACCACATAGCGGTTTTTAAGAATTTTCTGTTCTATTAATCCCATAATATTAATTTGAAACCAGACTCATGTCCAAACTTTTTATATGATGTGTCAGCGCACCTACGCTAATAAAATCAACGCCAGTTTCTGCAAAAGATCTGATAGTTTGCTCAGTAATTCCACCAGACGCTTCAGTTTCGTATTGTGAATCAATGGTTTGAAGAGCTTTTTTTAATTGAATCGGAGTAAAATTATCCAACATAATACGGTCAACACCTCCCTTTTTCAATACTTGATCTAGCTCGTTTTCATTCCTTACTTCAATTTCAATTTTAAGATTGAGCTGATTTTTTTCCAAATAATGCTTACAACTATCAATGGCTTTTTCAATACCTCCTGCAAAATCAATATGATTGTCCTTAATCATAATCATATCATAAAGTCCAAATCGATGATTATTCCCTCCACCAATTTTAACAGCATATTTTTCAAATTCGCGCAGCAAAGGAGTAGTTTTTCGGGTATCCAAAATCCGAGTGGGTGTTCCTTCAACTATTTTAACCAGCCGAGCTGTAGCGGTTGCAATGCCACTCATACGCTGCATAAAATTTAAGGCCAAACGCTCACCAGTGAGAATAGAAATAGAAGATCCGCTAATTCTAAACACAATATCACCAGGATTTACCTGTGCCCCATCATTTACTAATTTTTCAAAAATAAGGGAAGAATCAACTTGCATAAACACGCTTTTGGCTACTTCCATTCCTGCTAAAATACCCGCTTCTTTAATTACCAATTTAGCAATGCTTTGTGCTTCTTTTGGAATGGTTGAAAGGGAAGTGTGATCACCCGTTCCCACATCTTCAAGAAGGGCATGTTGGATTATTTCATCAATGCTCATATCCTAAATAACTTCAAATTCAACAAGGTGCAGAAAAGCTTTATTATCCGTGATGGTGATCAATAAATAGACTTGATATTTTATGCCTTTGGTGGTTTCCAATTCTCCAATAATAAACTCTGCGCCACCAGTAGACTTTCCACTTTGCTTTACACTGAATGATTTAGTTGAATTGGCTTGCAAAAACTTTCTCATAACGATAATTGCTTGCACCTTGCTATAAGAATTTTCTACATCAGGCAAAGTGATTTCTACAGGGTCACTAAAAGTATTCACAAATTGTTCAATATTATTATTTTCTAGTGCATTTATGCAAATATTCTTTACCTCAGGTACACTGCTGGATTGTGCAGAAACGACAAAACTACTGGATATAAAAATCACAAAAATCAATAAAGAGGATGTGTATTTGTTCATTATGGATAGTATTTTAGTTTGGGTATTCTTTTTCTTTAAGGGTTGCATAATAATTCATGTTTAAGATTTAGACTCGCAATTTCAGCAAGCACCATGCCAGCAATTGGGCAAAAGTAAGGAAAAAATAGAGAGATGTAATTATTCTTTAATGGTCTATGGATGTTTTTATCAACTCGATTTTAGTTATGATTCCCTTTGATGCCAAACTGTACGTTGTGGAAATGGAATGGTAATATTGGCTTTCCTGAATTCCTTGTCTACCTCGAAACGTAAATCGGACTTTACAAATTCTTGTCTAAATACTTCATTTGTCCAGAATAGTAATTGAAAATCCAATGAGCTATCGCCAAAATCGGAAAACCTTACTTTGGGCTCGGGCTTGTCAATCACTTCTTTATTTCTTTTGGCAACATTGAGCAGAATATCTCTGACAAGCTCTATGTCTGACCCGTAAGCAACGCCAACTTTTAGCATTAATCTAACATGGGAATTATCCAGAGTCCAATTGATGACATTATCTTCCACAAATTTTGAGTTAGGAACAACCATATCAATATCATCCCGAGTAACCATTTTTGAAGTGCGCAAATGAATTTCAATCACTCTACCTAATATATCTCCCACCTCTACAATGTCACCTACCCGAACTACTTTTCCAAAAAGTATCATGATGCCGCTCAACACATCTTTGAAAATATTTTGCAGACCCATACCTACACCTACCATTAATGCAGCTGAACTAGTCCAAAGTAAAGTGGTGTTGATTCCCAAATTTGCCAAAATCATAACGACAACCACAACTACCAAAATGTATTTCACAATTTGATAAATGGCCATAATATCGCCATGATGCAATTCTCTTGACTTAATCTGAAACCTCAAGAATTTCTTTAAAATGATTAAAACTAACTGAAGTAGGAGTATAAGGATAACCACTTTAAGTATAGAAAAAATGCTGATAGTCAGGTCTCCATATTGTACTAATGGTGTTGCTAAAAACTCTAAAATAGTCTGGAAAATTTCTTTCATGGGTGTAATTATTTTCAAATATATCTTTGATAAAATATTTAGACAAAACTACAAAAAAAGCAAATCAAATTTGTTCACTAAATCTTTTAAGTTTAATTTTACTGTTTTAAGGTGATATATTCCATATTCATCTGCCTTTTTAAAATTCTATCTTTGCCCTTTAATTTAAGCCAATGCAACCAAAACTATTATTTACCGATTTAGGCACTATAGATTATCAACAAGCTTGGGATTTTCAAGAGAATATCTTTCAAAACACCATGCAAAAAAAGCTAGATAATCAAAAATTGACTCCTGATAATCAGATAGAAAGCATATATAATCTCATTTTTTGCGAACATCCACATGTCTATACTTTAGGTAAAAGTGGGGAGGAGCAAAACCTACTCATCAACAGCATTCAATTGCAAGCCAAGCAGGCTAAGTTCTACAAAACAAACCGTGGTGGCGATATAACTTATCATGGTCCTGGTCAAATTGTAGGTTATCCAATTCTTGATTTGGAGGTTTTCGGCCTAGGTGTTAGATCGTATATTGAACTTTTGGAGGAAGCCATTATCAATACAATAAAGCATTACGGCCTTAAAGGAGAACGTTTAGATGGAGCAACAGGAGTTTGGTTAGATACGCAAATTCCTGGAAAAGTTAGAAAAATTGCTGCCATTGGAGTTAGAGCAAGTAGGTATATTACCATGCATGGCTTTGCCTTTAATGTCAATACCGACCTCAATTATTTCAGCTATATCAATCCATGTGGATTTATTGATAAGGGCGTAACTTCTCTTGAAAAAGAACTCGGTAAAACAATGGATATAAATGAAGTAAAGGCTTTGCTGTTGAAAAACTTAACTTCAGTTTTTGGTTGGGAAATATAAATTTTTAAAAGTAGATCATCATGGAAAAACAAACGATAGTTCGCAAGCCAAAATGGATGAAAAGTCCATTACCGTCTGGCAGAACATATATTGACGTCAAAGAGATTGTAGCCCAAAACAGATTACATACCATCTGCACAAGTGGCAATTGCCCTAATATGGGCGAATGCTGGAATGCTGGTACAGCCACGTTTATGATACTAGGTGAAATATGCACACGTGCTTGTGGATTCTGTAATACAAAAACAGGAAAACCTTTGGCCGCAGATTACGATGAGCCAGCTCGTATTGCCGATTCAGTAGAAAAAATGAAACTCAAACATTGCGTCCTTACTTCCGTTGATCGCGACGACCTTAAAGATGGCGGTGCCGAGATTTGGGCAATGACCATTAGAGCCATTAAAGAGCGAACTCCACATGTAACAATTGAAGGATTGATTCCTGATTTTGATGGAAATAAAGAACTAATACAAATTGTGATTGATGCAGGAGCAGAAGTTATTTCACACAATATTGAAACCGTGAGACGGCTTACTCCTTCAACCAGAACCAAGGCAAAATATGAAACCAGTATGGAGGTTATTCGCTTCGTTTCTGAGTCAAAAACACGTTCAAAATCAGGTATAATGCTCGGCATTGGCGAAAAACCAGAAGAGGTTATTGAAACTATGAAAGATTTGAGAGCTGTCGGCTGCGAGGTAATTACTATAGGGCAATATCTTCAACCAACGCCTAAGCATTTACCTATCATTGAATTTATCACACCAGAAGTGTTTAAAGAGTACGAAACACTGGGACTAGAAATGGGCTTTAGGTTTGTTGAAAGTGGACCATTAGTTCGCTCATCATACCATGCTGAAAAGCATGTGAAGTAGTGTGGTTTAGAATTTGAGAGGTGTATTAAGTTAGCAGTGAAATTGATTTAACTAATAAATTCAGCATATTTATAATCGAAACTGATACTTAATATTGATATTTCGATTCCTCAAGACAATCGACTATATTTCATCTTTAAAAAGATGCATAAGCACATTGACACCAGTATTATTGCGCTTTTCTTTAGGCAAATTACGAAGCTGAAGAATAAAATCCCTTCAATTTCGTAAGCAAAATATCAAATATTGTATAAGTTAGTTTTTACAAAACATCAAATGATATAGATATAATATATTGATATTAAATTATTTATAATAAATATTCAAACAGATAATATTTCAATAATCTGAATTAAAAGGATTTTAAATTAATTCTAAAAAATCTGTTTGCATTTTCAAAAAAAATTGTATTTTTGCAGTCGCTTTTAAGGAAGTATGACCCATGGTGTAATGGTAGCACTACAGTTTTTGGTACTGTCAGTCAAGGTTCGAGTCCTTGTGGGTCAACAAGGGTAAGTCCGAAAACCTTATCCTGATCCCGATTTATCGGAATCAAATAGAAGGAGATTTGATAAAGGAGGGGACAATGTCCCCTCTTTTTTATATAATAATTTACATTGATGATAGACAAAAGTATTGTAATTCAGTTGATTGAAGAGCGCCTTACCGACGATGACTTATTCCTAGTTTCGGTTGATATTAGCAGCAGAAACCACATTCGTATTGTGCTCGATGGTGATCAAGGAATCAATATTGAGCGCTGCATGTCAGTTAGTCGAAATGTAGAGCATAATTTAGATCGAGAAGTTGAAGATTTTAGCCTTGAAGTAAGTTCATTTGGACTTAATCAAGCATTGGTTATGGAACGTCAATATTTGAAATATATCAACAAAGCGGTTGAAGTTATAAGTGTAGAAAATCAAAAAACAATAGGCGATCTCCTCGTTTATACTCCTGAGTATATTGAGATTAGCTTAAAATTAAGCAAGAAACAAATCAAAGAAGGTGTAGATGCTTTACAGCGCATCCCTTTCAGCGATATTAAAGAAGTAAAATCAGTAATAAGTTTTAAATAATTTAGCAAGATGAATAGTTTAAATCTAGTAGAATCATTTGCGGAGTTTAAAGAATTCAAAAATATTAATCGTCCAACGATGATGCGTATTTTGGAAGAAGTTTTTAGAAGTACGCTTTCGAAAAAATTCGAAACAGATGAAAACTTTGACGTAATTGTCAATGTGGACAAAGGCGATTTAGAAATATGGCACTTCAGAGAAGTAGTTGAAGATGGTGCTGTTGAGGATGAGAATCGACAAATAGCGATTTCAGATGCCATTAAAATTGAGCCCGATTTTGAAGTGGGTGAAGAGGTTTCAGAGGAAATTAAGCTTAGCGATTTTGGTCGTCGCGAAGTGCTTACGATTCGTCAAAATCTTGCTGCCAAAATTCAAGAGTATGAGCGCGATAACGAATTTAAGAAATATAAAGATCGCATTGGTGAAATTATTACAGGAGAAGTATATCAAATTTGGAAGAAAGAAATCCTTGTTTTAGATGATGAGGATATCGAATTGATTTTACCAAAATCTGAACAAATTCCATCTGACTTTTTCCGCAAAGGTGACACTGTTCGTGCCGTAGTAGTAAAAGTGGAAATGCGTAATAATAATCCAGTGATTATTCTTTCTCGTACTTCTCCAATTTTCCTTGAACGCCTATTTGAAGCGGAGGTTCCTGAAGTATTTGACGGACTTATTACTATCAAAAATATTGTACGTGAACCTGGTGAACGCGCCAAAGTTGCCGTTGAATCATACGACGATCGTATCGATCCAGTGGGTGCTTGTGTGGGTATGAAAGGATCTCGTATTCATGGTATTGTACGCGAATTGCGCAATGAAAATATCGACGTAATTAATTATACAAATAACGTCAGCCTATACATTCAAAGATCACTAAGCCCTGCTAAAATATCCAGCATCACTGTTCATGAAGATGACAAAAAAGCGGATGTTTTCTTAAAGCCAGACCAAGTTTCATTGGCCATTGGTAGAGGTGGACATAATATCAAATTAGCCGGTAAACTTACTGGTTATGAGATAGATGTATATCGTGATACAGATGAAGATGTAGATGACGTAGATTTAAATGAATTTTCTGATGAAATTGACGCTTGGATTATTGACGAATTTAAAGCCATTGGTTGCGATAGCGCAAAGAGTGTGCTTGAATTAAGTCGCGAAGAGTTGATCAAGCGTACCGATTTAGAAGATGAAACTATTAATGAAGTTCTTAGAATTCTTCGTTCAGAATTTGAATAATACATTTTAAGCTTTGAATTCAATATTATAAAGAACAATCATTATTAATTAAAAATCACATATGGGAGCAACAGGTATACAACGTTTAAGAAAAGTGGCCGGAGAATTTAACTTGGGAGCTGCAACAGTGCTCGAATTTCTTGAGAAAAAGGGATTCGAAGTAGAGAGCAATCCAAATGCTAAAATTACGCCCGAGATGTACGAATTGCTCGAGAAAAATTTTAAGCTCGACAAATCTGTAAAGGAACAAAAGGAAAAATTGGCAGAAGAATATCGTGGTCGTAAGGCTAAGAAAACTGAGCCAATTGACAATAACGAAATCATTGACGATATTGTTGAAACTGAAGTTCCTAAAAAAGAAATTCCAGCTCCTCCAGCTGTGATGAAAACGGAAATTCCTAGTCCTAAGGTTGTGGATAAGATTGATTTAGATAAATTAAATCCAAAGCCCAAACCAACTGTTGAAAATAAAACTGAAGTGGAAGCCACTGCCCCAGCTCCAATTCAGAAGGAGGTACCCAAACCAACTGAAGAAACAGTAGCACCTAAAGCTAAGGAATTGCCTAAAGTAGAAGCTCCTGCTGTACAAGCAGAACCTCTAGATAAAGCTCCAACTGAGGAAGGTAATATTGAAAAACCTGCTGAAAAATCAGTTGAAAAAGAACAAATTATAGATAAGGTAATCCCTTCAAAGGATGAAACTCCTGCTGCAATTGCAGAGGAAGCAGCTGCTCCTGGGCAAACTGGCCCAAAAGTAGTTGGTAATATTGATTTACAAAATATCAACCAGAAAACTCGCCCAGCTAAAAAAACTCGTAAACAAAGACAAGAGGAAGAAGATGCTAAGAAAAAAGGTCAGATTGCAAAACCTGATTCTGAAGCAGCAGTAACTCCTGAAATAGCTGCACAGCCTGATTCAAATGTTGGGATTACTCCAGTGGCAACCAATGTTTCTGAAGATGAGAAGCCTAATTTTATTAAAACAAAAATTCAGCAACTATCTGGACCTACTGTTATTGGTAAGATTGAACTTCCTGAAAAGAAAAAACACGAGAAGAAAAAAGTTCCTGTTGGATCATCTTCTGATAATCCTCAAAAGAAAAATTCGAATAGTAATAGCCGTAAGCGTCGTAAGCGAATCAAACCAGATGCCGCCGTAGCAGCACCAGCAACAGCAGGTGGAGCAAGTACTAGTCCAAGAAAACCTGCTGATAATAGCAGAAGACGCCCTGTTAAGAAGAAAAAAGAAGTAAAAGCAGAATTAACAGCGGAGGATATTTCTAAGCAAATTAAGGAAACTTTAGCTCGTTTAAGCGATAATACTAAAGGTAAAGGTGCAAAGCATCGTCGTACGAAAAGAGATGCTGTTTCGCACAGTTCACAAGTATCAGCTGAAGAAGAATTGGCTAATAAGTCCATATTGAAGGTTACAGAATTTGTTAGTGCAAATGAATTAGCCAATATGATGGATGTAACAGTAACTGATATCATCAAATCATGTATGACATTAGGTTTTTTCGTGTCAATAAACCAACGTCTTGATGCAGAAACTATTAGTATTGTTGCGGAAGAATTTGGATTTAAAGTAGAATTTATCGGCGCTAAAGAAATCGAAGAATCCTTCAATGATATTGACGATACGGAAGAAGAGTTAATGCCTAGAAATCCGATTGTTACCATAATGGGTCACGTTGACCATGGTAAAACTTCCTTGCTTGACTTTATCAGAAAAACTAATGTAATTGCAGGAGAAGCAGGAGGAATCACACAGCATATTGGTGCTTATGAAGTAGAACTTGAGAGTGGAGGAAGAATTACTTTCCTCGATACTCCTGGTCACGAGGCTTTTACTGCTATGCGTGCTAGGGGATCTAAAATTACGGATATTGCAGTGATTGTGGTTGCTGCTGATGATGCAATTATGCCTCAAACTAAAGAGGCAATTATTCACGCGCAAGCTGCTGGAGTTCCTATTATCTTCGCAATCAATAAAATTGATAAGCCTAATGCCAATCCAGACAGAATAAAAGAAGCTTTAGCCAGCATGAACTATTTAGTGGAAGAGTGGGGTGGAAAATACCAATCCATGGATATTTCGGCTAAGTTAGGTACTGGTGTGGAAGGAATTATGGAAAAAATATTGCTCGAAGCAGAAATGCTTGAGTTGAGAGCTAATCCTAATAGATTGGCTATGGGAACTATTTTAGAGGCCTCCTTGGACAAAGGAAAAGGTTATGTTTCTAAAATATTGATACAAAATGGAACACTTCGCGTTGGTGATATAATTCTTGCCGGAACTACTTCTGGTAAAGTGAAAGCGATGTTTAATGAGCGTAACAAAGTTGTTTTGGAAGCTGGCCCTGCCACTCCTGTACTATTGCTAGGACTTAATAGTGCTCCTGCTGCTGGTGACTCATTCCGCGTTATGACAGACGAAAAAGAAGCTCGTAATCTTGCACTTAGACGTGAACAATTACAAAGAGAGCAAGGTGTTCGTACTCAAAAACACATTACTCTTGATGAGATTGGCCGTCGTTTAGCGGTTGGAAATTTCAAGGAACTCAATGTGATTATTAAAGGTGATGTTGATGGTTCTGTGGAAGCATTATCTGACTCATTGATTAAATTAAGTACTTCTGAAATTCAAGTAAATATCATTCAAAAATCCGTAGGTCAAGTGAATGAAGCTGACGTAATGTTGGCTAGTGCTTCCGATGCTATTATTGTTGCTTTCCAGGTTCGCCCATCGGTAGCAGCTCGTATTTTAGCTGAGAAAGAGCAGATTGATATCCGCACTTATTCTATTATTTATAACGTAATTGATGAAATAAAATCAGCGATGGAAGGTATGCTTTCTCCTGATGTTGTGGAAGAAACAGTGTGTAGTGTTGAAGTACGCGAGGTGTTTAAAATTACTAAAGTGGGAACTATCGCGGGTTGTTATGTACTTAATGGTAAGATTCACAGAAATACGAAAATACGTATTATCCGGGACGGAATTGTAATTCATACAGGTACTTTAGGCTCCTTGAAACGTTTTAAAGATGATGTTAAGGAAGTGAATAAAGGATTTGAATGTGGACTTAATATCGATAAATTTAATGATGTTAAAGAGAACGATATTATTGAAGGATACGAAGAACGCGAAGTTAAAAGAACTCTATAAAGCTTAGCTTTTGTGATTCAATAACTTTGCGCTTTGGTTTTTTAAGAATAACATTTGCCTAAAGGACTTATTATTCATTATTTTAGGCATCAATACTTTAAATACATGAAAAATAATTATTGCGTAATAATGGCTGGTGGTATTGGTGCCCGTTTTTGGCCCATGAGCACTTCCGCTAATCCAAAACAATTTATTGATATTTTAGGTACTGGCGAAACTTTAATTCAGCAAACTTATAATCGCTTTCTGAAGATTTGTCCTCCTGAAAATATTTATGTAGTTACCAGTGAAGAGTATAGGCATTTAGTTCAAAATCAACTTCCTAATCTTACTGATACCCAAATTATTGGAGAACCTACAAGACGCAATACTGCTCCTTGTATTGCTTATGCTAACTATAAAATTCTTAATCAAAACCCAAATGCCAGAATTGTAGTTGCTCCTTCAGACCATGTTATACTTAAGGAAGATGTATTTGTGGAAGTAGTGACTAATGCACTACAAGCAGTTTCCGATAATGATTGGTTACTAACTATCGGAATTAAACCCAATCGTCCAGAGACGGGTTATGGCTATATCCAATATAGTGAAGAAGCTCAGGTTCATGATATTAAAGATATAAGGAAAGTAAAAACATTTACCGAGAAACCTATTTTAGAATTAGCAAAGAGCTTTGTCGAAAGTGGAGATTTCCTATGGAATGCTGGTATATTTATTTGGAGTTTGAAGAGCATCGAAAAAGCATTTGAGCAATATTTGCCAGAGGTAAATGAGCTTTTTAAGCAAGGAATTGGACTTTATGATACCGATGCTGAAGATGGTTTTATAAAAGAAACTTATACTAAGTGCAAGAGTATTTCTATAGATTATGGCGTAATGGAAAAAGCGAATAATGTATACGTTTATGCGGCAGATTTGGGTTGGTCTGACCTAGGAACTTGGGGCTCTTTGTTTGATATTAATCAGAAAAACGAAGATAATAACACTATTGTAGGTCGCAATGTGATGACTTATGATTCTAAAAATTGTATCATCAATGTTCCCAATAAAAAACTGGTAGTAGTTCAAGGTCTCGATAATTATATTGTTGTGGCTAGAGAAAACGCTATACTCATTTGTAAAAAAGAGGACGAACAAATGATTCGCAATATTGTAAATGACATTAAACTTGAAAAAGGCGAGGCCTTTACTTAGTAGTTTAATTATGATATTGCAAGAATTAAATCTAAAATACAAAACACATTATTAAATTATATAAACCAATAATATAAATACGATGACAAAATCACTCAAATTATTTTTATTAGCTATTCTAACGGCAACTTTTATTGGGGGCAGTTATACCTCAGCAAAAGCTGATGAAGGAATGTGGCTACCATTTTTAGTAAAACGTCTCAATTATGAGGACATGCAGAAAAAAGGCCTTAAGCTAACTGCTGAAGAAATTTATAGCGTTAATAACTCCAGTCTTAAAGATGCCATTGTTCAGTTTGGAAATGGATGTACAGGCGAAATTATTTCTGATCAAGGTCTTATTTTGACAAACCACCATTGTGGTTTTGGTAAAATACAAGAGCACTCAACCATTGAACATGATTATCTTACAGATGGTTTTTGGGCCTATAAAAAAAGTGAAGAACTTCAAAATCCTGGATTTTTTGTAAAGTTTTTGGTGAGTATAGAAGATGTTACTGCTAAAGTATTGGCTGGTGTAACCGATGATTTAACTACAGATCAAAGAAATGAGCTCATCAAAAAGGTAATTGATGGTTTGCAAAAAGAAAATACTTCAGAAGGTAAATATGAGGTGATTGTAAAGCCATTTTTCAATGGCAATGAATATTATATGTTTATAATGCAAACGTTTAACGACGTACGCTTAGTGGGTGCACCACCTTCATCTATTGGTAAATACGGAGGCGATACCGACAATTGGATGTGGCCACGTCACACTGGTGACTTCTCCATCTTTAGAGTTTATACCGCTCCAGATGGTAGCCCAGCATCGTATTCTCCAGACAATATTCCCATGAAGCCTAAGCATCACTTGCCTATTTCTCTAGAAGGAGTTCAGAATAATGATTTTGCAATGATATTAGGTTATCCGGGAGGAACAGATAGATATATGACTTCTTATGGCGTGGAACATAACCTTAAAATGGTTTACCCAACTCGCATTAAGATTCGTCGTGCTAAGTTAGATATTTACTCTGAAGGTATGGATGCTGACGCAAAAGTTAGAATTCAGTATGCTTCAAAATATGCCCGAGTGGCCAATTATTGGAAAAATTTTATTGGTATGAGCAAGGGTTTAGTCGCCCTAAAAGTTGCCGATAAAAAGAGAGCTACAGAGCAACAACTTACCGAATGGATTGCTTCTGATGAAAATAGAACTACTAAATATGGAAAAGCTTTAGCGGATATCAATAGCGCATACACTATTGTAGATCAGTATGCTACTAGTCGCTATTATTTTATTGAAGCAATATATTCTGGCCCTGAAGCTCTGAATCTTTCTATGAGTTTCCAAGGATTGTTGACTGAATTAAAAGCTGAAAATCCTGATCAAGAAAAAATTAAAACTATGATTGAAGGTTTACAAGAGAAATCAAAATCGTTTTTTAAGGATTATGATATGACTACCGACCGAAAAGTTTGGGCTAAAATGATGGATATGTATCACCAAGATGTGGCTATAGATCAACAGCCTGATTATTTGATTAGTGCTGCAAAAAAAGCCAAAGGAAATTATTCCTCTTGGGCTGATAAAGTTTATGAGAAGAGTATTTTTACTTCCGAAGAAAAACTGAATGCATTTTTAAGCAATCCTTCAGCAAAAGTATTAGAAAAAGATCCAATATATGATGCTATGAATGCTTTCTTCTCAAAATTCAAGGAGTTACAAGCCAAAGCGGCTGTTGCGAATGAGCAACTCGATCGTGGAAATAGATTGTTTATTGACGCCCTTCGTAAGATGGAAACTACCCGCAAATTTTATCCTGATGCAAATTTCACCATGCGATTAACTTATGGAACAGTAAAGGACTATTATCCTCAAGATGCTGTTCATTTTCAGTATTATACTACTCTAGCAGGTGTGATGCAAAAGGAAGATCCAAGTAATCCTGAATTTGTAGTTGCTCCTAAATTGAAGGAAATTTACGAAAAGAAAGATTATGGTGTTTATGGCGAAGGCAATACCATGAAAGTTTGTTTTTTAACCGATAATGATATCACAGGCGGTAATAGTGGAAGCCCAGTAATTAATGGTAAAGGGCAACTAATTGGTTTAGCATTTGACGGCAATTGGGAAGCTATGAGTGGTGATATCGCTTTTGAGCCAGAATTGCAACGTACTATTTCTGTTGATATTAGATACGTATTATTGATTATCGATAAATATGCAGGCGCTAAGAATCTGATTGATGAATTGACATTGGTTAATAAAAAAGTACTCTAATTAGATCAAATAATATTTGTTTTAAAAAGTCCTTGAGCTCTGGTTCAAGGACTTTTTTTATACTTAATTTGTCTATTTTTGCTGAAATAATATAGATTATTTCAATTATCAGCATTAAAATCTTTAAAATCTAAAAAATGAATCCAATTATAAAAAATATTCTAGCCGTAATAGCAGGATTAGTTTTAGGAAATACTGTAAACATGGGTTTGATTATGATTAGCGGGTCTATAATTCCACTACCTTATGGGGCTGATAACACAACGATGGAAGGTTTAGCAGCATCTATGCATTTATTTGAACCCAAACATTTTATTTTTCCATTTCTTGCACATGCATTGGGTACTTTCACAGGAGCTTTCTTAACATTCATCATCGCAGCAAACCATAAGATGAGGCTCGCATTAGTTATTGCTCTATTCTTCTTAGCAGGTGGAATATATATGGTTTTTATTCTTCCAAGTCCACTTTGGTTTAATGCTTTAGATGTTATAGCTGCTTATTTTCCAATGGCGATTTTAGCTGCTATATTGGCTGAAAAAGTTACCAAAATAAAATAATTACTATTTCTAGCGATAGGCTATTAAAACTATAAATATCAATCAAAATGAAAACTGACGTTTTAGTGATAGGTGCTGGGCCAGCAGGGACTGTGGCAGCTGCAATGCTTTTGAAAGCAGGTCATCAAGTGACCATTATTGAAAAAGAAAATTTTCCACGCTTTGTAATTGGTGAAAGTCTTTTGCCACGCTGTATGGTGGCTTTTGATGAAGCCGGATTTCTTCCAGCCATTGAAGCCTATGGTTTTCAGAAGAAATATGGTGCAACTTTTTTGAGAGGAGACGAAAAATGTGTTTTTGATTTTTCAGAGCAATTTACCAAAGGCTGGTCTTGGACTTGGCAGGTTCCTCGCGATGAGTTTGACCATCTGCTTGCTAAGGAAGTACAAAAGCAAGGTGCAATTCTTCATTTTGGAACAATGGTGACTGATATTCAGTTTTTTGATGACTACCAATTGACTAAAATTCAAGTTGAAAATCAAGTTATTAGCGAAATTAAGAGCAAGTTTATTATTGATGCCAGCGGTTATGGTCGTGTTATTCCAAATATTTTGGATCTCAATTTACCCTCTAGTTTAGGAAGTAGAAGCAGTATTTTTGCTCAATTAAATGACATCAATAGACCCAATGACGAATCTGGAAACCGCATCACAATTGTGGATCACCAATCAGGGGTTTGGGTTTGGATTATCCCGTTTTCAAACGGAAAAACCTCAGTAGGCTTTGTGGCTCCTCCTGAATTTATAGAGCAATATTCTGGAAATATTTCCGAAAAATTAAGAGCAATGCTCTCAGATGTTCCGCTTATTAAATCTAGATTCCAAAATGCTGATTTTACCTACGAGGCAAAGTTAATTCCATCTTATTCCATAGGAGTAAAGCAATTATATGGTAACGGCTTTGTACTAACTGGTAATGCTACGGAGTTTTTGGATCCCGTTTTTAGTTCAGGAGTTACTTTTGCTGTTGAATCCGGACTTGCTGCTGGCAAATTAGCTGGAAAACAGCTTAACGGAGAGTACGTTGATTGGGAAACTGACTATGCCAAACATATTATGCAAGGTGTAGAAACTTTTCGCACATTTGTCAATTCATGGTATAATGATGATTTACAAACTATATTTTTTGCTCCTAATGGAAACCAACGTGTTAAGGAACAAATTTGTTCAGTATTAGCGGGTTATGTTTGGGATAAGAAAAATACTTATGTGAGAAACCATCGTGCAGCTGTAGGTACTTTGGCTGGCATGATTAGAGGCGCTGAATAGAAATTCATTTTTTAGCATAAGTCTAGAATATCTAATTAATTTATTTTTAAATAATTACTGAAAATTTATATTCAATTATTAGCATGATTTCAGCACTATAAATATTTCTAAAATTTATTTATATAACATTATGTTTTATATAAAACATAATGTTATATATTTGCAGTCTTAATTTTAGAGATGAATTGGAAACTTTATAAAATGGAAATTAAAAAGACTTCGACATAACGACGGGTGTTTTATTCTATTTTTATAATACGAACATACCCGCTCAAGCGGGTTTTTTTATGTAAAATATTATGGTAATAAGAAAATTTGGAGGCACTTCTATTGGAACTCCAGGCCGAATGAAAGAAGTGAAGTGCATTGTCAATGATGGTAGCCAGCAAATAATAGTGCTTTCTGCAATTAGCGGAATTACGAATTGGTTGGAAAAAATTTCGTCGCATTTGATGGAAAAGAATAATGCTCTTGCAATGGAGGAAATTGATAAAATGGCCAGCCATTATATTGTTTTTGCTGAACAATTATATAGTTCAACTCTAATTTTAGAAATGGCTTTAGCTTTTATTGAAACCAGAAAAAATTATCTTTTGGGTTTTACCAATAAAATGTTTAATACTTTACAAGAGAAAGCTTTATTGGCTGATGGTGAATTAGTTTCTACTCAACTTTTTCTATTATATTTACAAGAACAAAATCTTGATTCTCAATTGCTTTCAGCATTATCCTATATGCGAATTGATAAAAATCTAGAACCTGACGAATTCTACATTAGAGAGAATATTAATCGGGAAATCGCCAAATTTCCTGATTGCAATGTTTTTGTCACCCAAGGCTACATTTGTCGCAATGCATATGGCGAAGTTGATAATTTGAAGCGAGGAGGAAGCGATTATTCGGCTACTTTGATTGGTGCAGCAACGCAAGCTCAAGCTGTTGAAATATGGACAGATATTGATGGAATACATAATAATGACCCACGAATTGTGGATCAAACCCAACCAATTCAGCAATTGTCATTTGACGAAGCTGCTGAACTTGCTTATTTTGGTGCCAAAATCCTTCACCCTACGTCGTTATTGCCAGCTAAAAAGCAAGGCATTACGGTTTATCTAAAAAATACACTTGCTCCAAATCTTCAAGGTACTGTTATTAATAATATGATTACTAGCGAAGGGATAAAAGCTGTGGCGGCAAAGGATAATATTACGGTAATTAGAATTCGTTCAGGACGTATGTTGAATGCTTATGGGTTTTTGAGAAAAGTTTTTGAAGTTTTCGAAATTTATAAAACCTCCATCGATATGATTACCACTTCGGAAGTTGCCATCTCTGTAACCATTGATAATAATCTGTATTTAGAACCAATTGTACAAGATTTAAGGCATTTCTGCGATGTAGATTATGAACTAAATCAAAGCATTATTTCCATTGTTGGCATCATGAAAACTTCCAAAAAAGGTTATGCAGCACATGTTTTTCATGCATTGAAAAGTATACCTATAAAAATGATTTCCTATGGGGCTTCTGATTATAATATTTCATTATTAATCGAAGCATCAAATAAAAATGAAGCGTTGAAAGCTTTGCAAATTGAATTTTTTACCAACCATTAGAGATGAAGTGGAATTTAGCAAATATTAGTACCCAGCCAACTCCATTTTATCTTTACGATATGGAGTTGCTCGAAAAAACTTTGGATGAAGCATTGCATCAGGCAAATAGGTATGATTTCAAAATACATTATGCCCTTAAAGCGAACAGCAATATTCCCATTCTAAAACGCATCGCTGAAAAGGGTTTTGGAGCCGATTGTGTAAGTGGTAATGAAATAAAAAGAGCTCTGACAATGGGTTTTCCTTCTGATAAAATTGCTTTTGCAGGTGTGGGAAAAACAGATGCCGAGATTAATTTAGGAATTGATAATCAGATTTTTAGTTTTAATGTGGAATCTATTCCTGAGCTTGAGATTATCAATGAACTGGCAGAGAAAAAAGGTCAAATTGCCCGGGTGGCCTTAAGAATAAATCCAAATGTGGACGCCAATACACATAAGTATATCACTACAGGGATGGAGGAAAATAAGTTCGGAATCAACCCTTGGGAGTTGCCCGAAATTATGGAGCGACTTTCAGAGTTTAAAAACATTAACGTGAATGGAATTCATTTTCATATTGGATCACAAATCACTGATATGAGTGTTTTCAAAAGCTTGTGCATCAAAGTAAATCATATTCAACAGCTTTTTATCGACAATCAAATAATAGTTCAACATATTAATGTTGGTGGAGGCTTAGGTATAAACTACCATAATCCTGACTCAGAACTAATTCCTGATTTTGAATCTTATTTTGCAGTTTTCAATCAATTTCTGGAACTTCAGCCCAATCAAGAATTACATTTTGAGTTAGGGCGCTCATTAGTAGCTCAGTGTGGAAGCTTGGTTTCCAAAGTATTATTCATTAAAAAAGGAGCTGCCAAACAGTTTGCCATAGTGGATGCCTCTATGACTGATTTATTGCGACCAGCTTTGTATCAGTCCTATCATTTCATAGATTCAATTGCAGCTAAATCTTCAATTATTGAAAAGTATGATGTAGTTGGACCTGTTTGTGAGTCTACCGATATCTTTAGAAAAGCTGTGGATCTACCGCAGTTATTAAGAGGAGATTTTATCGCCATTAGATCTGTTGGAGCATATGGGCAAGTGATGAGTTCAAATTATAACTTAAGATCCACTGCTGAGGCTGTTTATATTTATGGTTAATTCGAAATTGATGAACTAATTTTAATTCAATTATTGGTTGTTAAAATATTATATCTTTGTATTTAACGAAATTAAAATATTTTATTATTTAACCAAAACTTTTTATGAAGAAATTAGCTATTTTATTTGCATTTATTGTCTTTTCGACAATGAGTTTTGCTCAAGAAGAAGCCCATGAAACAACAAAGGAAAAGGCAATTAACTTTGGCCTTGGATATAATGAGGGCTTTCCAATTTATTTTGGAATGGAATGGGAAATGTTTAGGGATATTAGCCTTGGGTTTGCTGTTTCATCAAATTTAAATGCTTTTGATTGGGTACGATTTAATATTAAGGGTGATTATTACTTTGATAGAATAATTGGCTTACCTCATAATTTTGATTTCTATGCAGGTATTTCTGCAGGTGTAAAAACAGATTTTGAAAAAGAAAAAACTTCTTCTGGATTGGACTGGGATGCACATGTGGGAGGAAGATGGTATTGGAATGAGAAATGGGCTTTAAACCTTGAAGTTGGCGGAGGATATGGATTTGGAGGGACTTTTGGCTTATCCATGAGACTATAAAAATATATTAGAATAAAAAGACCATCAATATTTTTGATGGGTTTTTTATGTTACCCAAATTAGTTGGCCACCAAATTCAGTAATTTTACCATTATCAGTTAGCCAGCGAATCACTTTGATTAATCGATTTTCGTCTACAGTTGGCGTCTTCTGCAATAGCTCCGAAATAGTCATATTTTTTTGCAAAAGCAAGGGTTTAATAATTTCAATTACTCCATTAAATTCATGTTCACTAAGGGATATTTTATTTCTTAAAAGGCAAACATCGCATTGCCCGCAGCGCTGAGTTTCTTCTTGACCAAAATAGCTAAGCAGTATCTCGCTTCTGCATTTAGTGGTTAAGCTTACATACTGAATAATAGCTTCTAATCGCTCAAAAGCGGCTTTTTTTAAAAGTGCATAATTATCTGAATGAATGATTACGTCTTTGATATTGAGTCGGCCTTCAGTAAAAATAATTTGTGGTTTAGTACTTTGAGGCACATATGTGATCAGCTGTGATTTATGAAGAAATTTCAAAGTATTCTCAATAACAAGTGTGGATGTTTTAAGCCTTTTAGCTAAAGCAAATTCATCAATAATGGAAAAATCAGTAAATAATCCACTGTATGATCTGATGAGAACATCTATAAAATCGCCAATTTTTGGATTTCGTACTTGATGGCGGTAAAGAGTCTCCCGATTGACAATAATCATCAATTTGGAAGGGCGGCTCATGGCTTCCGAAAGAAACAAATAGCCTTCTTTTTCTAAAAATTTAATAGAATTATATGCCAATAAGGCATTCAAATCATACATTTGAATAAAGTCGGCAAGCACAAATTCATTGCTATCATCTCTGCCGCTGCCTATAGCCAATTGAAAATAATTACCTAGTGCATTATATACATTTTTTATATAAGAAATCTCTGGAAATCGACTTTCGAAGTTTCTGTTCAAATCAATCAAATCGCCCTTGTGATAAAGCAACATAGCCAAAGCTGGTTTTCCATCTCTGCCCGCTCTTCCAGCTTCTTGAAAATATGCCTCAAGGCTATCGGGCACATCCATATGCACCACTAATCGCACATCTGATTTGTCAATTCCCATTCCAAATGCATTGGTCGAAATCATGATTCTCACTCGATTATTAATCCAGTCATTTTGCTTCCGATCTCTTTCTTCTGGTGTTAAACCTGCATGGTAAAAATGACAAGAAATACCATTTTCCATCAAGTATTGCGCTATTTCTTTAGTCTTTCGTCTGTTGCGAACATAAATAACAGCAGTACCAGAATTTGCTTCTATAAGTTGTAAAAGGCGCTTATTTTTATCCTCTCGAAATTCCACCATATAGGATAAATTAGTTCGCTCAAAACTCATTTGGTAGAGGTTCTCCTGTGGAAAAAGAAGTCTTTTTTGTATATCAATTACTACTGTTGGAGTTGCGGTAGCGGTAAGAGCAAGAATTGGAACCGATGGGATAATTTCCTTAATATCAGCAATTCGCAAATAGGAGGGTCGAAAATCGTAACCCCACTGAGAGATACAATGGGCTTCGTCAACAGCTAATAAAGAGACGTTCATTTTTTTTAACCGCTCTTGAAATAGTTCTGTTTCAAGCCGTTCTGGAGAAACATAAAGAAACTTCACATCGCCGTAAGCGCAATTATCCAGTGCAATATCAATTTCTCTGGGATGCATTCCAGAGAAAATGGCGACAGCTCGGATACCTCTTTTATCCAGCTGCTGCACTTGATCTTTCATAAGTGCAATAAGCGGTGTAACGACAATACAAATTCCTTCTAGCTTAAGTGCAGGAACCTGAAAGCAAATGCTTTTTCCCCCGCCTGTTGGCATTAGTGCAAGAGTGTCTTTTCCAGCCAACACAGAATCAATAATATCCTCCTGCAATGGCCTAAAACTAGAGTACCCCCAGTATTTTATGAGAATCTGTTGTGAAGTCATCGGAGTAAAAGTACTCATTATTTTTGAGTTTGGAAAAAAATTTTGTTGTCGGGAATTGGGTCAATAAAGTATCTTGAAAGATTTTTTTTTAAAGCGAAGCTTTTAATTCTTTGAGCTACTCTGTGTTTCTTTGTGAAATAGCTATTGTACACAGAATCTCATGATAACATTATTTTCCTAGAAGATCTTATTATTAAGTCTCTATTTGGTTACATTCTAGTTATTATTATCAGCTTGTTCTTCAGTTTCTTGTGGAATAAGTGCTTCATCAAAAAGTGAAATACTTTGTTCTACCGAGGCTAGTATTTCTTCAAGGCCACGATTATCAACCGCTGAGCTAATAATCATCGGAGGTAATTCTTCCCATTGCTCAAGGAGTTGCTTTTTATATGCAGCGATGTTTTTAGCCAACTGATTTCGAGTTAGTTTATCGGATTTGGTGAAAATAATGGTAAATGGCAATTGATTGTCACCGTATTTTTCGAATAAATCGAGATCTAATTTCTGAGGTTCTATACGCGAATCAACCAAAATAAATGTATTGATGAGGTTCATCCTTTTAAAAAGATAATTCATAATCATCTTTTCCCATTCATTCCTCATCGACTTCGATATTTTCGCATAACCATAGCCTGGCAAATCGACCAAATACCAACTGTTATTAATAATAAAATGGTTAATCAACTGGGTTTTTCCAGGCGTACCAGAGGTTTTTGCTAGTTTTTTATGATTCGTTAAGGCGTTGATTAATGATGATTTACCAACGTTAGATCTGCCTATAAAGGCATATTCAGCCCGATCCATTTTTGGACATTGTTGAAAATTTGAACTACTTTTTACAAATTTGGCGCTTAGAATGGGCATGGGAATAGTTTAGATACTAATTCGAGTCTTGTTTATGTGGTTGATATGACGTTCCTTTTTGGCTTCGTAAATATCCGAAATTTGAATTAAAATACCAGACTCTTCTACATTTCCAAAGCGTGTATTCACCGATGCACCAAAGTATTTCATGGATTTGGTCAAATTCATATATGCATTCATGAGCGGTGGAATGTTCTCTTTAAAGTTGCGAACACTTTGAATCAAAATTTTAAAATCAGCAGGATAGTCATTACCTGAAAAAGTATCGGCAAAATTTGCTTTATCCGTTTTAAAATTAAGTACTTCCGTTGGGTAAACCAATTGTTCTTGATCTTTAAAATATAAGCTTAAAAAATGATGAATCAAATCACAAGCAACAGGATTAAAGTCGGGGTACATGGTGACTTTTCCGAAAAAATATCTCATATCGGGCTGCTCAACTATCAATTCTCCTAATCCATCCCATAAATTATCTAAGGAATACATTCCTTTTCGTAAATTAATATTGGGTTGATATAAAGGTTGAACGAAAGAGCGACCGAGCTCAAAAGTAAATGGAAAGTAATCTCTTTTAAATTGATCGCTTAAATTAAATAGGTGTGCAGTTGGAGTTTTAGGCTTTTCAAAACCTGATTTCAAAATATTATAACCTTCTAAAAAACGATAGCCGCCAACAATTTCTTCTTCAATTGGATCCCAAACAATGAGTTGCTTGAAAGGAGTTTCCGAGGTATCATATTCATCAATATCAAGAGGCTTTCCTGTGCCACCACCTGCTTCTCTAAAAGTAATTTCGCGTAAGCGACCAATCTCTTGTAAAGTGTTTGGTGAATTATGAAAGTCAAGAATAAAGATTTCTTTATTTCCATTATTCGTACGCCTAACAAAAGTGTTATTATTTAACTCCTGCTTTATCAACTCCCTACTAACTCTCGATATAATATTATCCATAAAATAATCCTCTAAACTGTGGCAAATTTAACATAAAAACACAGAATAATAACATAAATTTATGCGGATAATCTAAAAGAAGAATTTGAGAATTACAGCTATGCTCTGTAACTATGCCGTTTTTACAAATTATTTGAGTTTAAAGCCTTGCTCTATACCCATCTGATATACTGACTCTTTTATCCAAGATGCCCATTCCTTTTTGCTTTTAGTATCGTCAAAAGTGGAATATGGTATTGATTTTCCAAAATGGATATGAATTTTAGCTTTCCGTTGTTTAAACACTTCGCCAGGGAGAAATAGCATTTCAATATTAGCCTTTATACCGAGCATTTTACGCCATTTCGCAAACCGATAAAAGAAGTTTGAATTATAAGCGTATATGAAAACAGGTATTATATCTCTTTGATAAGCAATAGATTTCGTAATAAAAGTATGCTTCCACTCTAAATCTCGAATTCCTACTTTTTGAATTCTGGAAACCAAACCAGCTGGAAAAAATAGCAACACCTCATCAGAAGCGAAAGCTTCTTCGAGCTGTTTAATATATTCCGTATTACGACCATGTTTGTTGATGGGAATAAGAAGTGGTTTTGGACCAGGCAATTTCAGTAAAATATCGTTCACAGGAAATTTAACATCTGGTCTTATTTGCCCAACTACACTCATCAAAGCCACGCCATCAAAACCTCCAAGGGGGTGATTGGCTACAATCATTGGATTACCTTTTTTTGGGATGTTTTCTAAACCACTGGTTGTTAACTCAATCTCGAAACTCTGGATGGCTTTTGTTACCCAATCCACACCAAAATACTCACGCCACTCATAGATATAATGGTTGAAACCATCAGCTTTCACAATGATTTCCATCCACCGAATTACAAAATTAGGAAGTCTTCTATATAGTTTTGGTGACTTCTCCATAATAACTTTATGAAGGTCAATAAATTTTTTTCCAATAACTAATTTCTCTTCAGCTGACATGCTTTATTGTTTGAATTGATTGGACAAAAATATATAAAATGTTGATAAAATTAAAATTGAATAAAACTACTTAGCAAATCCGCCAGGCAACTCCCAGCTCCATTACTCCAAACTCTTTTTTCTAAAGCACTATATAACAAAACCTATCCTCACAGGAACTATATCCCTAAAGCAACTCCGAACTCGTAACTTCCAACTCTTTTTTATAGAGCATTATTTAACAATACCTATCCTCAAAAGACTCAAATCCGTATGGCAACTCTCAACTCTCAACTCGTAACTCCTAACTCGTAACTCATTTTTCTAAATCCACTTAATCAAAGGAAAATCCATACGATGTGGTAATAAGTTATGTTTTGGAAACACCCTAAAAGCAAAATCAAATACACCTGCGCGGGATATCGGAAGCTGGATTTCGAATTGTGCTACACCTTCGTGTGTTTTTACATATTCCAAAGCCTTCACTTCGCGAATGCTTTTCACTTCTTGATCTTCCTTTTCTCCAAAAACAACTTCAACACCAACATTTTCAGGTAGGCAGTTGCCAATTCTTAAGAATACTTTAGCGGAAAAATCATTCCCCAAGCTCAACGGGCGTGAATTTGAATCAGGATATTCTACATGCACTACTTCGAAAGATTTCCATGCTTCAGTAAACCTATTTTTCCATTCAACCATTAGTTTTGCTTGCTCATAATTATTTTCTGAAAGCAGTTTTGTTCTAGCAATTTGAGGGTTATAATATTGTCGGGAATAATCATCAATCATTCGTTTCATGGTAAATCTAGGGGCAATTTCTGCAATATTTTTCTTGATCATACCCATCCATTTTGTAGGAATTCCCTGATCATTTTTTTCATAAAAAGCCGGAGTAATCTCATTTTCAAAAATATGGTACATCAACGAAGCATCAAGTATATCTTGCTGATTTTGCTCGCTATATTCTCGTTCTTCACTCAATGCCCAACCAGCGCCAGGTCTATATCCTTCTGCCCACCAGCCATCAAGTACGCTGAAATTTAGCACGCCATTCATCACTGCTTTTTCTCCACTTGTACCACTTGCTTCCAATGGTCTCGTTGGATTATTTAGCCAAACATCCACTCCGCTAATCAGTCTTTTTGCTAAAGCGATATCATAATTTTCAACGAAAATTATTTTGCCAACGAATTGTGGCAGTTTGCTAATTTCAACAATGCGTTTGATCAAATCCTGTCCAGCTCCATCAGCAGGATGCGCCTTGCCAGCAAAGATAAATTGAATAGGACGCTCAGGATTATTCACTAATTTATTCAGCTCTTCAATATTGTTGAATAGTAATTGAGCTCTTTTGTAAGTTGCAAAACGGCGAGCAAAGCCAATAGTAAGAACATCATCCTTCAAATTGTGAAGAATATCAAGCATTCTCTGTGGTGATTCGCTCCTTTGACGCATTTCATTGCTTAGTCGATTACGCAAGTAATCCATCAATTTCTTACGCTGATTATTGCGCAAATCAAAGAGTTGCTTATCGGCTATATCGTATATTTTGTTCCAATTATCTTGATTGGCTTGCTTTTCAAAAAAGTCTTTACTTAAACTGTTATATAAATGCCCCCATCTTTTTGAGGCCCAAGTTGGCAAGTGCACGCCATTAGTTACATAGCTAATATGCAGCTCATTAGGATAGTATCCTGGATACATGTCAACAAACATCTCTTGGCTTACTCGCCCGTGGATTTTGCTCACACCATTCATACCTTGTGATAATTTGGCAGCAAGTACACTCATGGAGAATTTCTCATTGCGATCTTCTTTATGAACTCTTCCTAAGGCCATAAAGTCGTCCCAACTGATATTCAATCGCTCGGCATAATGAGGCAAATAAGTGCGAATTAGATCTTCATCAAAGCGATCGTGACCAGCTGGCACAGGAGTGTGAGTTGTAAATAGCGTTGAAGTGCGAACCACTTCTTTGGCTTGTTCAAAGCTCATTTTATCTTCACCAATATATTTTCGCAAGCGCTCAACACCAATCATAGCAGCGTGACCTTCGTTGCAATGGTACATTTTCTGATCTGATTTGATAGCATCCAAAAGTCTGATTCCTCCAACTCCCAAAAGAAGTTCTTGCAAGAATCTATTATTATGATCACCTCCATATAATTGGTAAGTAATTCTACGATCCGCTGCCGAATTTTCATCAATATCGGTATCCAATAAGTAAAGTTCAACTCGGCCAACATTAATTTTCCATACCTTGGCTGTTAATACTCTGCCTGGCAATGAAATGCTAATACTAACCCATTTTCCTTGTTTGTTTCTTACTGGAATTAGAGGAAGATGAGTGAATTTTTGTGGTGAAAAGGTGGCCAATTGGTCTCCAAATTGAGTAATTCTTTGGCGGAAATAGCCATAGCGGTAAAGCAGTCCTACTGCAACCATATTCATGTTATTATCACTGGCTTCTTTGATGAAGTCGCCAGCAAGAATTCCTAATCCTCCACTAAAAATTTTGATAGTATCATGCAAACCAAATTCCATGCTGAAATAGGCAATTCGATCTGGATCTTGTTCTTCTTTTTTGCTCATATATGCCTTAAAATCAGCATATACACTTTCAAGTCGATTGATGAATTCTATATTGTTTTCTAAAGCCACCATTTGTTGCATGTCCATCGCTTCTATTAAAGCAATAGGGTTGAACTCCACACTTTCCCAGAGTTTAGGGTCCACACTTTTATATAATGCCGCGGCCTCATAATTCCATGTCCACCATAGGTTGTTGGCTAATTCTTGAAGAGGCTTCAAGTTTTGAGGCAAGTTAGGTTTTACATGCGCTTTTTTCCAAACTGGCGTTTGATTTATGATTTGGTTGAAATTAGTGCCTTGTTGGTGAAACATTTTCTCCTCATAGTTTACTTGTCGGTTTTCTATTTCCGAGTTAGCCATTTGATAAGCAGTATGATAATGCTGAATTAGATTTTCCCACAGGGTTAATCTTGATAATTTATAGGCGTCTTTGTAAACAGTCAGATATTGCTTTTCATCCAATGAGTAATAATGTTTAATGGCATCACTAATCTGGTTAATGGTCTCATTTACATTGTCATCATCACGATGAATAATCATTGCTCCTTGATTTCCATTAGTCACATGATTACTAATCCAAAGTCCAAACCCCGCCAAATTAGTCGTAATTGTAGGTATGCTAAAGGCCAAACTCTCCATCGGAGTATAACCCCAAGGCTCATAATAAGAAGGAAAAACGCTCAAGTCAAAACCAATCAAAAGATCGTAATAACTGAGGTTGAAAATTCCATCCTGACCATCAAGATAAACAGGAGCAAATATGATTTTTACATTTGAATTTTGCAGATTGTCAAAGCCGTTCTCTTTTAGTTTATTGATGAGTGGATCATATTCAAGGTCAAATAAATGATGGGTCAAAAGAAACGGTTCTTGCCCACTAGTTTTAGTATTCAAACGGTGAAGAATTTCCGCATTGACATCACCATGATGTGCTGGCACTGTGATATATGCAATAATTTCACGGTCAGATTGATTGTCCTGTAATTTCTTCAAGGATTCGATAAATACATCAATGCCCTTATTTTTAAATTCATAACGGCCACTATTAACCACGTAAAAAGGATTGCTAACTTTGTATCCCAAAACGGCTTCCGTCACTTCATTTAATCTTTGACGCGCGGCAGTTCTTTTGCTTGTATAATCATTTCCTTGAGGTACAAATGAGTCGTCAAAACCATTAGGAGTAACCACATCGGGTTTTCTTTGCAATAATGCTTCACATTCTTGAGAGGTAAGATTGCTAACGGTGGTGAAAACATCTGCTTGTTCGGCAGCAGTGCGTTCTAATGAGTATTTGGCTACGATATTAAATTGCTTGGCAATTAAATTGGGTCTATATTCCTTCAGCTGGCTATAAAGAGGCAGGTGATTTCCAGCAATTACACGTCCCATTATGGTCGCATGTGTTGTGAAAACGGTGGCAATATAGGTAGCCTTGGTTTTTAAATAAAGCACTCCAGTTCCTGTCATCCATTCGTGAAAATGAGCAATGGCCGTATTTTTATTGCTAAAGTTAAAATTAAAAAATGACTCAATCACTTTGCCAGCAGCATGACCAAAAAGGGCAGGTTCTATGTAATCCCATTGACCATTCAGAGAATCTAGGTGAAATAAATTCCAATACTGCTCAAAGATTTCATTTTTCTGAGAAAAGAAAGGAGTGAAATCAACCAATATTGCAATAGGTTTTCCAGTAATATTCCATCGACCAATGCGAACATTTAGTCCTTGAGAAGCAGCTTGTAATTGCCATTCTGCAAATAGATTATGATCTTCAATAAAATCTTTATTGTCCTCTTCCTGCAAAATATCAGGGCCGATAAAAATATGATTTTCACCATATTTTTCTGCCAATACCGGTGATTTAGTGGCTATAACTGTATTGATGCCGCCAACTTTATTACAAACTTCCCAGCTTACTTCAAATAATATAGTATTGTTATTCATTTGTTCAATATGTTTTTACGATGCTACGATATACCCTTTTAGTCAATATCCACTGAAAGACAGTTATGTAAGAGACTAAATCTGGGATGTTTAAAAAACGATTAATAATTAATATTAAAACTAATATTTTACTTTCAAATGCCTTTTTTGATACAGTTTTAAATAGCTATAATTCAATGCATTATACAGAAAAGAATTTGAAAGTTATTTCGGTGCAAAAATACTTAAATTATTGAATAGATTAGAGTTTTAATGTTAGGATTATGTGAATTATTTTGTGTTGATTGGAGGGCTGTATTTACGTTTTGAAAATTGGGATACTCGCAGTATTTTATGGGAAAGTTTGTGCATCTTGTTAACAAATAGGAGGTGCGAAGCATACAGTAGTTTTGTTGCAAGCAGTGATTTGCTATCCGATTATTTGAGTTTATTATTGTTTTGGCTATAGACTAAGACCAATACAAACTGCCCATAAATCAATCTCAAAGTACCGAAACAAACTTTCGAATATCTTCCTCGGTAGTATCAAAAGCAGTCATGATGCGGTATTCTTTTTTACTAGGGTCCCAAGGATGAAAAAAACTTATGTTTTGAAGTTTGTCTGCAATTTCATCTGGCAGTTGAGCCCAAATTCCATTTGTTTCAACGGCTTGGGTAATTTGTATTTCAGGATATTTTGCGAATTCTTTGGCTAATATAAAAGTCATTGCGTTAGCCTGTGTTGCATTCTTCTTCCATACTTCATGCTCAAGCATGGCTATAAACTGGGCTGAAATATATCTCATTTTCGAAGCCAATTGCATACCTTGCTTTCTGAAAAGTTCAAAGTGCGGCTTTAATTCTGGATTTAGAATCACTACTGCTTCGCCAAACATCATCCCATTTTTTGTGCCTCCAAAAGAGAGTATATCTACTCCAGTATTTGAAATCATAGTTTTAAAATCGACATCTAAAGCAGTGGCTGCATTGGCAATTCTAGCGCCATCCACATGGAGGAATCCTTGGTGCCGATGTGCTAATTCGGCTAGTGAAGCCAGCTCTTCTAAGGTGTATAAAGTACCCAATTCAGTGGGCTGACTGATACTGATAAATTTTGGAATAACTTGGTGGGGATAGCGTAATGCGCTAATATGTTTCTCCACTATTTCTACAGTTATTTTGCCATTTTCGTTGGGTAAATCAATGAGTTTAGTTCCAGAAAAGTGTTCAGGTGCGCCACATTCATCCACATTAATGTGAGCATGTTCGCTACATATTACAGCGTTGAAACTATGACTGCCACTGGCTAATGATAGAATATTAGCAGCTGTGCCATTATAAACAAAAAAAGTATCGGTATGATTTCCGAATAAATCCCGAAATAATTGCTGGGCTTTTTTAGTATAATCGTCGTTGCCATATGCCGCTGCATGACCTTGGTTTGCTTCAATAAGTGCTTGCATCACCTCAGGGCATGCGGGAGCCCAATTGTCACTGGCAAAAGATTTACTATTCATCATAAAATTCCATTAATCTATTCATATACATGTCGTTCCATCCATCAACTATATCGTTATAATCCTCATCAGGGATATTGGTATGGCGAAGCTCCAAAGAAGTATTGGATCCTTTTGGGTGCAGAATTAGGGTAACGATAGATTGTTCTTCTTGTTCCCCAAAATACCATTGTTGAACGATTTTATGATCTTGTTCAATTTCTAATATTTTTCCAGTAATACTGCCTTCAAACATAGAAAAATCGCTTCCAATAGTGGTTTGAAATTCAGCCTCCTCTCCAGACCATAACAGAATGGTTAATGGATTGGTTAGCCCCAGAAATACTTGGTCTGGTGTTGACCTAAGGATATAATAATTTTTATAATCTTTCATCGATGTAGATTTAGTATCGGTTTATGAATTGCTTTGAGCTTCCCATTTTAAATCAAAATCCTTTATAATGAGTTTAGATTTGCGAATACTTCTTTTTGCCCAATTAATTTGTATTTGAATTTTTTCTTCTTCGCTAAGTTGCCATTGAATTTCTGATTTGCGAAGTTTCTCTGTCAGATGAAACATGCTTAATGCTGCTGAAACGGAGATATTAAAACTTTCGGTAAAACCATACATGGGTATTTTAACAAATGCATCTGCATTTTGTAAGGCAGTTTCTGACAGACCATGCAATTCGGTGCCAAAAACTAAAGCAGTTTTTTGGTCAAGAGGCAAATCATCAATCATCACATCTTGGTCGTGCGGTGTAGTGGCAACTATTCGATAGCCCTTTGCCCTTAATTCATCAAAGCAGCGAATGGTATTTTCTTCTTCTTGATTATATTTTTTCAAAGTAAGCCATTTAGAAGAGCCCATCGCTACTTGTTCACTCAAAGTATACTTGTTAGTATTTTCAATAATATGAATATCTTGTACGCCAAATATATCGCAAGATCGAAGAACAGCGCTAGCATTATGGGGTTGAAAAATATTTTCAAGGACTATGCTAATGTGCCTTGTTCTGCTTTGAATAATGGTTTCAAATAAATGACGTTTGTTATCAGAAATAAATTCAAATAAGTAGTTACGGAGGCTAATTTGATAATCTATTTGGCTCATGTGAAATGGTAATAAGTATAAAAAAGCCTCATCGCAAAATTACGTGAGGCTTTTTAAATATTATCTAATTCGATCAATTTAACAAGATTGAATTAGGAAAATTTGCTTACAATGATAAGTCAGCACCAGCTTTGAATTTTACTACTTTTTTAGCAGCAATATTGATTGCAGCACCAGTCTTAGGATTACGTCCTGTACGAGCAGATCTTTCAGCAACTGAGAAAGAACCAAATCCTACTAAAGCAACTTTATCACCACCTTTAAGTGAAGTTGTAGTTGCACCGATAAATGCCTCAAGTGCTTTTTTAGAATCAGCTTTGCTCAATCCAGAAACGTCAGCCATTGCATCAATTAATTGTGTTTTGTTCATGTTGAATATTTTTAATGATTAAAAAATAGAATAATACTTGCACAAATATAAATGTAATAATTATATAAAATGCTGCAAATCCTTGATATCATTGGTTTTGTTGAAAAGTGGGCTGAATTGTTAATAACTACGACTCAAAATGCGTAATTTTACGTGTTTTTTGCTAAGTCTTTGTTCTTATTGACTTTAAAAAAGAGCTTATTATTGCCATTTCCACAGATTACCGAGGTCAAATCCTCTTAGAAAATCCTTAATTTGCATTCTTTTTTTGTTCTGGAGCTGTAGATCTTCTATATTTATGCTCCCATTTTCAAACCCTAAGGTAAGGTATTCCTTACCATCAGTAAGTATTTCCCCTGCTTTGAGATGTTGTTTATTGATGCTTGTTTTGAAAATTTTGAGACCTAACAACTCTCCATGTGGTGAAACTAATTGCACAAATGCACTAGGATATGGACTAAGTCCGCGAACCAATAAATGTGCTTTTTCTGCCGAAATATTAATAGGCAAATGACAGTCTTCTTTAAAGATTTTAGGTGCAGGTTTGAGTTCTTTATTTTCTGAAATTAATTCTTTTTGAGCAATTAAATCCACTTTGTTTTGGTCAATAATTTCACAACTATCGATTATTATTTCCCGACTCATTTCCATTAATTTGTCATGTAAATCGCCAGCATTATCTGAAGGGAGAATGTCTATTTTTTGCTGTATGATGATTTTGCCGGTATCAATTTTTTCATCAATCATAAAGGTGGTTAAACCGCTTTCCGTTTCGCCGTTGATAATGGCGTGATTGATTGGTGCAGCACCTCTATATTGTGGCAAAAGGGAGCCATGAATATTAATTGTGCCTTTTGGAGGAATGGACCAAACGTCAATTGGTAGCATTCGGAATGCAACCACAACAAATAAATCAGCATTGAGTAGCTTTAAGGCTTCAATAAACTCTGCAGATTTCAACTTTTCGGGTTGTAGAAGTGGCAATTGATGTTGGGTAGCATATTCTGCTACTGCACTTGTTTTTAGTTTTTTTCCTCTTCCTGCGCGCTTGTCAGCAACACTCACAACTCCAACAACCTGATGGCGACTATTAACCAAAGCATCTAAAGAAGCTACAGCAAATTCGGGGGTTCCCATAAATACGATTCTCATACTTTATTGCTTAATTAAATTTTTGGTTTTTGGGTTGTTTAGCTATTGTAATTAGTTCAAATTGGCATCATCTATAAAGTCATCATCCTCAAGGTCGTCATTGTCAAGAAAGTATTCGTTCCAAAGCTCATCATATTGCTCATTTAGATTATTTTCTAAATTAATCATTTTAAGGGCAGTCACCGCAGCTTCAACTCCTTTATTACCATGTTTCCCGCCAGATCTATCAATGGCTTGTTGCTGATTATCAGTAGTGAGCACGCCAAAAATGACAGGCACTTCTGTATCGATATTCAGTTGTGCTATGGCGTTTGCACTTGCATTGCAAATAAAATCGAAATGACGAGTTTCTCCCTGAATGACACAGCCCAGGCAAATTACTGCTTCAACATTAGTTTTGGAAATTAAAAATTTGGCTCCTAAGGCAAGCTCAAATGTGCCCGGCACATATTTAACAATAATATCATCTTTCTCTACTCCATGTTTTTGTAGAGTTTCAATAGCTCCATTGGCGAGCGCATCTGTTATTTCTTCATTCCATTCTGAAACAATGATACCCACTTTTGCTTTGCCAATATTGAGTTTAGTCATTTTGTATTCCGATAAGTTTTTAAGATCTGAAGCCATCGTAATTCGATTTATAGAGGTTAAATTAATGAGAAAAATGTGAGGTCAAAAATAAAAAAAAAGGTCGAGTATAAACTCGACCTTTTCAAAAAATATTTTAAATATGGAATTACTCTCCGAGAATAGCTTCTTCGCGACCAATATATTTCTTTATTTCACTGCCTTCTTGGCTGCTGTTATACTTAGTTTTAATTTCTTTATATGCTTCAAGTGCTTTTTCATGATTACCTAAAAGGGCGTAAGTCATGCCAGCTTTTTTAAGGAATATAGGGCTAATGAACTCGTTATCATTCAAATGAGCAGCTTCAAGATAGTATTTTGCAGCTTTTTCTTGTTCTCCTAACTCCATATAGCAATCACCAATAGCACCAATTGCCATAGGTTTTACATTGAGGTCATCACTCGAAAAGTTTTCTAAATAGTCAATAGCCGATTCATAATATTCTGCTGCTTGAGCAGTTGTGTCATTTTGCGCCATTCTGAAATAGCTAATTCCAGCATAATAATTTGCTAGATTTCCACTTGGAGTAGATCCGAAATCGTCAATAATTTCTAAAAAACCTGGATAATCAGCATGTCCATTCAATGCCCAATCCAAACTGTCCATATTGAAATATTGCTCTGCATGCCAAATATTGCTATAAGCAGCCTCTTGATTAGGAACACGGATATATTTGTTATAACCCATTACGATTAATACAATTGCAAATATTGCGATAACACCATAGCTAAGATTATTTTTGTTGTTTTCAACAAATTTTTCTGTCTTGCCAATAGCCTCTTCAATATTTGCTAAATTCTCTTCTGTTTGATCGAATTTCTGTTTTGCCATTTGATTATTTCTTAAATTTTTGGTGGTGCAAAAGTAGATTTTTTTCTTAAATGGAAAAATGTCTTTAAATAAAAAAAAATTCCAATAAAAAAGTCACTTAAATTGCTGTAAATAAATATATTATCTTTTCTTTTTGAAAGATTTCTGAAATTTTGCCTTAGGCTTTACCCCAACTTGTTTCCTTGATTTAGCACTAGTTTTGGTGCTTAACAAATTAGATTGAAGTTTTTTAAGAATAACGTTAGACGAAATCAGTTCTGTTCCTTCAGGTAATTTAAGTTTACCATCTGTAATTCTCTGAATGTGTTGATCAATCAAATCATCAGCAACAATACTCTTATTCCAATTGATATAAAGCTCCTTCATCTGATTTGCCATAACCAAAAGCAGTTGAGTGCGTTCAGGACCTTCTGGTTTCTCAGCTAATGTTGTTAGTACCAATTCTGTATTAACGCCATAGAAGCGATATTTGATTCTGTTCTCTTTATATTCTAAATGAACTTTTGGTGTTATCGTATTATTCGTTTTTTCTACTTCAAAAGGAAAATCAATTTCTAATTGATAATCAGAAATAGCATATAAATGATTCCAAAGTTTTTTATAATATTCATCATTGGCATTATCAGTAGGGTTAACTTGTTGCATCACCGAAACAATGATGTAGGCCAATTTGGTACGTTTATCTTTATCTTCAATGGATAAGGCGTATTCTACTAAATTTTGTACGTTGCGTCCATATTCTCTTATTAATATATTTGGGCGCGTGCTATTATAATCTCTTTCCATAATGGTATTAAAATAAGGGTGCAAAATTAACTTAAAAAGTTATATCTCCGCTTGCAAAATTGCACAAGCGTTTTCACGGTTAAATTATTGTTTTAATATTTTTAATTTTGCGAAGCGCAAAAGTAAATTTTTTGTTCCTGAATTGTTAAAAAATACAATAGCTTTTCTGTTTTCCCCTGTTCCTTCCATAGTTAGCACCTTTCCTCTGCCAAATCGATCATGAAAAACCTCCATGCCAACTTGTATGCTATTGGTTTGATCGTTTGAGGAAGTAGGCCTTACATGAGTAATTGCCTTCAGGTTTTCAGGTGTTTTTGCTACTTCAGAAGCAGTTTCTTTAACTTTTGAAGTTGATTTTAATTTTGGTTTGCTGCCAATTGAAGTGCTAGGCTTGTTTTTTAGTGGCTTTAATTTTGCCGAATCTGGGCTTAAAATCATATCGGAAGTCTGATCATCAACATACTGAGGGTCTAATTCACCAATAAATCTACTGGGTTCAGAATATTGTAAATTTCCCCATTTATAACGGCTTTCGGAGTAACTTAGAAATACTTTTTTCTCACCTCTAGTAATGGCTACATAAAAAAGACGTCGCTCTTCTTCCAAATCAGTTCTAGAATTAAGGGATAGTAATGATGGAAACAAGTTCTCTTCTAAACCAACTACAAATATATAGGGGAATTCCAAACCTTTAGAAGCATGTATGGTCATTAAAGTTACATAATCTCCTTCTTCTTTTTTCTTATCATCGCTATCCGTATGTAAGGCAATGTCCTGCATAAAATCACCTAAAGTACGCAAGCTAGAAGCTCCAACTTCGTCGCTTTCGGTTTCTGAAAACTCTTTTATACCAGCAAGGAGCTCTTCCATGTTTTCGAAACGCATTACTCCTTCATCTTCTTCCTTTGCTTCAAACATAGTGGCATAGATCCCTGAACTTTTCACCACATGACTTGCCAATTCATAGGCATTTTTTGTTTTCAGATCGAGCTGAAAACTCTTAATCATATTGGTAAATTCAAGAATTTTTATAGAAACGCTTCGTGGCAAAAGTGGGTTACTTCCCATTCCGCAAAGTAGCTCCCATAGTGATATTTCAAGTCTGTTTGCTTCAACACGTAATTTCTCAATAGTGGTATTTCCAATTCCTCTTTTAGGATAATTGATTACTCTTAAAATGGCCTCTTCATCGTTTGAATTAACAACTAAACGTAAATATCCGAGCACATCCTTAATTTCTTTACGGCTATAAAAAGAGAGACCTCCAAAGATACGATATGGAATGTTCATACGTCGAAGCGACTCCTCCATAGCCCGAGATTGGGCATTGGTTCTGTACAAAATTGCAAACTCAGAATCTTTGGCTTTTTCGTTATTTTTAATGCTAAATATATTTCTAGCTACTTGATTTCCCTCCTCATTATCAGTAAGGTTAGAGTTGAGCTGGATTTTTTCACCAATAGGATTCTCTGTCCAAATAGTTTTCTTTATTTGCTTTTTATTATTGCTGATAATGGCATTTGCAGCGCCAACTATATTTTGAGTAGAACGGTAGTTTTGCTCCAGCTTAAAAGTTTTTAAGGTAGAATAATCCTGATTCATATTCAATATATTCTGGATATTAGCTCCCCGAAATGCATAAATACTTTGTGCGTCGTCACCTACTACGGTAAGATTTTCAGTACGTGCTGCCAATCGCTTTACAATCAGGTATTGAGAGTAATTAGTATCCTGATACTCATCAACCAAAAAATATTTGAATCGCTTTTGATATTTTATCAAAACATCAGGATGATCTCGCAATAACACATTTGTATTAAAAAGTAAATCATCAAAATCCATAGAGGATGCCTTCAGTAATCGCTCCTGATAAAAGGTGTAAATCATGCCTATTTTGCCTTTGCCAGCTTCCTTGTCCACTTGCATTAACTCTGGATTATTGCTATAATCGATGTGGGAAATGAGGTTGTTTTTTGCGGATGAAATTCGGCTTAAAACATGGCTAGGCTTGTATAATTTATCGTCGAGTTGTTGTTCTTTAAGTATTTTTTTGATGATACTTTTGCTATCATCGTTGTCATAAATGGTAAAATTGCTTGGGAAACCTAATTTCTGAGCTTCCATGCGTAATATTCGAGCAAATATGGAGTGAAAAGTCCCCATCCACACATTGCGCGCATCTGAACTCGCTACTATCGAACCAATACGAGATTTCATTTCTCGTGCAGCTTTGTTAGTAAAAGTAAGTGCCATGATGCTGAATGGATCTACTCCTTTTTCAATGAGGTGAGCGATTTTATAAGTAAGCACTCTGGTTTTTCCAGATCCTGCTCCTGCAATAATCATACTCGGGCCCTCAGTGTTTTTTACAGCTTCTCGCTGGCTCTCGTTAAGTTGTTCTAATAAACTCATTTACTATATAAATTGTCGTTCCTTTGTGGCAGTGTTGGTGTTTAATAAATTGCTTTGGAGCATATTTTTTCAAATTTTGATGTTAATTATATTGACGATAAATTCTCTTTGATTCCACAAAAATATATGTGTTTCTTAAAAATATATTCAATATTTAGAAATCCCAATTTGGACTAAACTCACCGTGGCAAAAGTACTTATTTATTGTTAAACTTTTTTGGAAATGTTTTGGTATTTAAATTTGCACTATAGTGGATGTAGAGTATAATTATATACTAGCCAACATATTTATTTTAATGATTCTTTTTATATCTAATTCCTGGAATAGTTCAAGTCTTAAATACAAGTTAATATTATAACAATCAACATTTTAAAAGCAATGATTATAAATAACTTCCGTAGCCCCAATATTGTTTTTTACATATTGCACACATATTTCGCTGGTGACTTGTTTGAAATCTTGATTGTTGAATAATTTGTCCATCGAAATATTCAGTTCAACCTGATTCTGAATACTAAAAGCGCCTTGTGCTTGAATTAAATCCTGAGCTTCTTTAAATTTCTGATACTTAGGCCCAAAAACGATTGGTTTCCCAAAGCAAGCAGCTTCCAAAATATTGTGAATTCCCACTCCAAATCCTCCTCCTACATATGCTACATCAGCATATTGATAAAGGTGCATAAGTATGCCAACGGAATCGATAATTAATAGTTGTGAATGATCAGTAGATTGACTTTGATGTAATTCTGACCAAAGTATTGGATTGAAATCGCTAAATAATTGTTTGAGATTTAATATATGATCTGAATGGATTTCGTGTGGCGCAATGATCAATTTAAGCGAAGTTTTTGTAGTTTTAATATATTCCAAAAGCATGGTTTCATCTGGAGACCAAGTGCTGCCACATAGCAGAATTGGGTTTGAACTAGTAAAAGTATTGATCGCTTCAAATGTTCTGGGATTTTGAGTGTTGGAGTAAACTCGGTCAAATCGAGTATCCCCATTCACGGTATAGGTGCTTATTTGTATTTTTTCTAAAAGAGATGCTGAGTGGTTATCCTGAATAAAGAGTTGATTAAAATACTTTAATTGTTTTCTAAACCAGCCACCATACCATTTAAAAAAATACTGGCTAGAACGAAAAATACCTGATATTAAATATAAGGTAATGTGGCGGTTATGGATTTCGACAATGAAATTATACCAGAATTCATATTTTACGAAAAAAACCATTTCGGGCTGAACTAGGTCTAAGAACTTACGAGCATTTTTGGGTGTGTCTAGTGGGAGATAAAAAATGTAATCTGCCAGCTCATAGTTTTTTCGGAGCTCGTAAGCGGAAGGAGAATAGAATGTTACGAGAATTTTCTTTAGAGGATAATCTTTTTTTATACGTTCAATAAGTGGTCGTGCTTGCTCAAATTCACCCACCGAGGAGGCATGAATCCAAATTATATATCCAGGTTCAACGGCCGAGGCTATTTCTTCCCATAAATTCTTCCTGCCCAAAATCCATTTTTTAGCTTTGGGATTAAAAGGAGCCACAATTTGAACAAGTATAGCATAGAGATGAATCGCGAAAGTATATAATTGACTCATGGTAGCTTTATGGGTATATAAATTTAACGATTAGTAATAATAAAATTCTTTCGGCGCTTTTGGGTAGAATGGGATAATCCAGCCTACTTTGATGCCGGTCAAAATATCCAAATGTTTTCCTATATCTGCAGGATCTAAATCTGCATTATAATTTCTTTTATTCTCGGTAAACCCTTGAGTAAACTCAATGCCTGCATAAAAATTTGCCAAATTACGAGCTCCCATCCAGCGGTAACCAATAAATTCTGTAGTACTTATTCCGCCACTTAAACGATCATACATTTTTTTATAATCCCCTTTCACTTGTGGAGCAACCATATCCGGATTTTCGATGCGAACCCAGTATCGCATCATCCCAACACTTAATTGGATGAACGGGCCGCTATTGGGGTTTGGTGACCAAAAATCAAATTGATATCCACCAAATATTTGTGCATTGAAGCCACGTTGATATAGAAAAACCTCTGCAAATTGCCCATTTCCATCAATGATGAAACCGCTTGATGTTTGAATATCTTTAAAGTAAGCTTCTTTATTTTTTACCTGATCGCTAAAATAATATTGAAATGAGGTGCCAATAACCCAATTGTTTTTGAGCTTAAAAGTGGCATCAGCACCAATGGCGCTATTATTCCCAAATGTTGTGGCTAAATCGCCTCCCACAAATTGATAGGTATAATTAATGCCTAAAGAAGGAATGAAAATACTGGAATCAGAAATGCTTTGCTGAGCTATTGCCGTTGTAATAACAGATAAGTTGAGAAATAATATTAGAAATAATTTTTGCATAGATATAGTTTCAATTTGCAAAGAAACGAAAAGTATTTTTTATTGTTGTGAAATATTTAGGATAAAATTTTGCTGAAAGTATAATAAAACAGAAACTAGGCATTTTCTTATTAAATTAACAAATATTAAATATACCTACAAAGATATTAGTTTAGCTTTGCTAGCTAAATTTTTATTATAAAATACAGGTATAAATATATGAAAATCAATATATTAATCACTTTATTAATTCTTTTAATCAGTATTTCAGCTCGGAGTCAAACGGATGAAAAGTACAGCGTGAGTGGTACAATTAAAGATGCTAGTAGTGGCGAAGATTTAATTGGGGCCATGATTATCGTAAAAGAACTTCCTTCTGTTGGCGCAGTTACCAATGTATATGGATTCTATTCACTAACCTTACCTGAAGGAAATTATTCCTTGATTTATTCTTATATTGGTTATGAGAAAAAAGTAATTAAAGTCAGTTTTAATAAAAATTTTAAACAGAATGTTGAGTTACAATTAACAGATCAACAATTACAAGGTGTAGAAATTACGGGAGAGCGTTCAGACGCCAATGTCACCAATCCCGAAATGAGTGTTACTAAAGTAACCATCAAGGAGGTAGAAAAAATACCCGTAATTTTTGGCGAAACTGATGTGATGAAAACGATACAGTTATTGCCTGGAGTAAAAAGCGAGGGCGATGGTGGCGCTGGTTTTTTTGTTAGAGGAGGAAGTGCCGATCAAAATCTTATTTTACTGGATGAAGCTCCTGTTTATAATGCGTCCCACATGATGGGCTTCTTTTCCGTTTTTAATTCCGATGCGCTCAAGGATGTAAAATTGTATAAAGGAGGAATGCCTGCTGAGTATGGCGGGCGTTTGTCGTCGGTGATGGATATTAAGATGAAAGAGGGAAATTCTAAAAGCTATCATGTAAATGGGGGCATTGGTATAATTGCCTCAAAATTAAGCGTTGAAGGGCCTATTGTGAAAGATAAAGGCTCCTTTATCGTGAGCGGAAGACGCACTTATGCAGATGTATTTCTTAAGCTTTCTCCTAATGAAATGCAACAAAATAGTAGCCTGTATTTTTATGATTTGAACTTGAAAGCTAATTATCAAGTTTCTGAAAATGATCGTATTTATTTGTCCGGTTATTTGGGTCGCGATAGATTCGGTTTTGATAATACCTTTGGTTTCGACTGGGGAAATAAAACAGCAACATTGCGTTGGAATCATATTTTTAATGACAAACTTTTTTCAAATACCACCTTATTATCTAGTGATTATAATTATGTTTTTAAAGCTACTTTTAACGAAAAAACCATTGAAGCAGGCTCCGACATCGTCGACTTTAGTCTAAAAGAAGATTTACAGTATTTTATCAATACCAAAAATAAATTGAGTTTTGGGGGAAATATTATTTACCACACCTTTAGCCCTGGCGATATAAGTGTTGATGGTGAAGTTCAAATAGATAATACCCTAGAGAAGCGCTATAGTGTTGAAAGTGCCCTATACGTTTCAAATGAGCAGAAAATCACAAACTACTTTTTTATTACTTATGGATTGCGTTATTCTAATTTTACGCAAGTTGGTCCAGGTACAATCTATTCTTTTGATAAGGAAGGCAATGTAACAGGAACTCAAGAATATGAAAAGAGAGAGAAAGTAGCTTCCTATAATGGTCTTGCACCACGCTTGAATATGCTCTATATTATTGATCCAAAGAGCTCAATAAAAGCATCTTATGCTCGTACATATCAATATTTGCATTTGGTATCGAATACAACTAGCAGCACTCCTACGGATGTGTGGATGCCCAGTTCTAATAATATTTTACCCGAAATTGCTGACCAAGTTGCTTTTGGTTATTTCAGGAATTTTAAAAATAATACCTTTGAATTTTCAGGGGAAATTTACTATAAGAATATTCAAAATTCCATTGACTATCGAGTAGGAGCGGAGGTCAACTTTAATCCATTGGTGGAAGGAGATTTATTATTTGGACATGGCCGAGCATATGGCTTAGAATTATTGTTCAAAAAACGAGTTGGCAGACTCAGTGGATGGGTTAGCTATACTTTGTCTAGAGTTGAAAAACAGTTTGAAGAAATAAACGAGAACTCCTATTACCCTGCAAGGCAAGATCGAACACACGATATTTCTATTATTGGCATGTTTGATATTACCGAAAGGCTTAGTGTTGCTGCAACATGGGTTTATTATACTGGAAGTGCAGTAACTTTTCCTTCAGGAAAATACATTATTGACGGACAGGTAATTAATTATTATACAGAGCGTAATGGCTACAGAATGCCAGCATATCATCGGATGGATATTGGTGTGAATTGGGAAAACAAGAACTATACTTACCAGCTAAATCCGGAAACTGGAATCAAGGAAAAGATTCCTCGGAAGTTTAATTCCAGTTGGAATTTCTCCGTTTATAATGCCTATGGCAGAGAAAATGCCTATTCTATTTCTTTTAGAGTTAGCGAAGACGATCCCAATAAAAGCGAAGCAGTTCAATTATCGCTTTTTAGATTCGTACCAGCAATTACCTATAATTTTAAATTTTAAACAAATGAAAATAGCCCTATTAAATATACTCGGTTTTCTTGCATTTACAATTTTAGTTTCTTGTACTAAAGTGATTGAAGTTGATTTGAATGAAGCCAATCAACGTATTGTGGTTGATGGTTTTGTTGAAAACACAGACTCATTAAATACTTTTGCCTTCGTAAAAATAACTAAAACAGGAAGTTATTACAGTAATAATGAATTTGATACTATTAGCAATGTATCTTTATTTATAAAGGATAATAGCGGAATTATTTATCCAATGATATATGATGGTAGTGGTATTTTTAGCACCAATCAATTACCAGTGGGAAGCAGTTTTGATTATTACGAATTATATGGAAATATCGAAGGGGAGGAAATAAGTGCAGTATCTACAATGCCCAATCGAGTTGAAATTGATTCAGTTGGAGCATATAAAATACCATTTGGCCCGCATGCCAATGAAGGATATACACCAGTTTGTTTTTTTACTGATTTATCTAATGAGAAGAATTATTACCGGCTTAAGATTATTGTGAATAAATCACATTACAGTGATATATACATTAACCGTGATGATGGTCAAGATGGTGAGCAAATAGCATTTCCTTTCTTTAATATAATGGTTAATCAGCAAGATACAATTACTGTTGAGCTTTTGAGTATTGATGAATTTTCGTTCGATTATTATAAAGTACTCAGTCAAAATAGCGGTGGAGGAGGATTTAGTGCCGCTCCCGGAAATCCAAACACAAATATAGAAGGTAATGCAATTGGTATTTTTACCGCTCAAACGAGTTCAAGAGAAACGATTATTGTTGAATAAAATGATAAAAAATCAGCTCAGAGAATTTCTAGAAGAAAAGCAAACGTTTTATCAACAGAAGTCATTTATTCATAGCGATCCAATTCAGATTCCTAAAAGCTTTAGCAAAAAGGAAGATATTGAGATTGCAGGTTTCATTGCAGCTATATTGGCATGGGGAAAAAGGCCGATGATTATCAAAAAAGCCAAGCAATGGATGAATGCTATGGATAATCAACCTTACGATTTCTTGATGAATGCTCCCGAAAAAGATTTTGACCGATTTCTGAAGATTATTTACCGCACAGTAAGTGGTGATGATAGCTTATTCATGATGTACTCGCTTCGTAATATTTACCAAAATCATGGGGGTTTAGAAGCTGCCTTTTCAGCCCAACCACTAGATATGAGAAAAAGCATCATTCACTTTCGTCAAGTTTTTATGGAAGTGCCGCATTTGTCACGCAGCGAAAAGCACATTGCCAACCCTGAAAAAGGATCTGCTGCCAAACGCATCAATATGTTTCTACGATGGATGGTGAGATCAGCAGAGGGTGGTGTTGATTTTGGTATATGGAAGAATATTGAGCCAAGTGTGTTGATGATTCCATTAGATACTCACAGCGGCAGAATGGCCCGACAGTTAGGACTTCTTGCTCGTAAGCAAAACGATTGGAAAGCAGTAGAAGAGCTCACCCAAAACCTAAGGCAACTTGACCCAAAAGATCCTATAAAATATGATTTTGCGCTATTTGGAATGGGTGTTAATGAAGGGGTAAAGTTATAAAGGTTTAAGGTTAACACGCTTTTAAGTTATCAAGTTAGGAGTTATAAATGTTATCAAATTTAAAAAGTCTTCCTTGGAGAAAAAGGCCCCTTTGTGCTGGGTTTTGCAAGTGAGGATTGAGTTTTTTGATAAGAGCTAAAAAGTATAATAACTTCAAAACTTCTAGGCATGAAACTTTCAAACCAGAATGCGTCGCGAACCTTGTAACTCATGACTAATTTTCCACTCCCTGCTCACAATTTACCGAAACCTTAATTTGTTAAAGCCTGTTAAAAATAGTTGTATATTTGAAAACTTTTTAAGGTACATATTCATTTGATTAAATTAGAACCATGGAAAATCTTTTACCCATTATCATTGGAATCATTTTTTTGGCTTACAGGCAATACAAAAAAACAACAAAAAACAAGCCTGTTGCTGTAAATTCGGAAAATACCCAGTCGAATTCGACTAGTTTTTATAGAACTTTTGAGAATATTGAGGAAAAAGTGGACGAATTTATGGAAAAGATTTATGATGATGAAGAGGACAACGAACAATTAGCTTCTTCACAGCTATATGAACAAAATGAATTTGTTAATACGGATTATAATGAGGAGATGGAAAATACTAATATTCAGATAGATAGTGTTGAACCTGACCCTTACACAATCCATAGCGATAGAAAGAAGAGCCAATTTAAAATGATTAAAAATAAGACGGCTTTTCAGATGGAAAATATTGATTTTGAGTTAAGAAGATCCGTCATTTATGATGCCATTCTTAACCCACCTTACATTAAGATATAATCGGGTGTTAAATTTAGTTAAAGCGATACGTTTTTTTTCTACTTTTGTCCCCTTTAAAATGTACAGGATTTATAAATACATAAATTTAAGTCTATGATTCGAAAGTTACTATTATCAGGTATGGTCTTGTTGATTACCATTTTTGCCACAGGGCAATCAGGTACACTACAAGGTAAGGTTACTGATGCTGAAACAAATGAGCCTATTCCATTTGCCAATGTTGTTGTTGAATTAGGTGGAAAAGTCATCAATGGAGGTATCACTGATTTTGAAGGACAATACAAAATTAAGCCTATTCAGCCTGGCAGTTATGACGTTAAAGTTACCTACGTTGGCTACAAAAAAAAGCAATTTACAGGAGTTATTATTAACGCGAATAAAATTCGCTTTCATGATATTGAGTTAGAATCATCAGCTATTGCCATTGAAGCTTTTGAAATAGTGGAGTATAAAGTACCTCTTATCGATAAGGATCAAACTTCAACTGGAGGTACCATGACTTCCGAAGAAATTGCAAAGATGCCAGGTCGATCAGCAGAAGCTATTGCCGTTACTGTTGGAGGTGTATTCTCTGATGAAAATGGAAATATGGGTGGTATGCGTGGTCAAAGAAGTGGTGGAACAGCTACTTATATTGATGGTGTTCGTGTAATTGGTTCTTCCTCTCTTCCTAAGTCTGCAATTGATCAAGTAGCAGTTATTACTGGAGGTACTCCTGCCATGTATGGTGACCTTACCGGAGGTATTATTAACATTACTACTAAAGGTCCTTCTCGTAATTTTGGCGCTGGATTTGAAGCTGTAACATCTGAATTGCTGGATGGTTATGGTTATAATCTTTTAGGATTTAGTGCTCAAGGGCCTCTTATTAAAGGCAATGATTCAACTAAGAATACATCTTTATTAGGCTTCTTTATTTCTGGTGAAGGTGCATATATTCGAGACGGATCTCCTGCTTCAATTGGTACATATCAAGTAAATGAAGATAAATTAACATATTTACGTGAAAATCCTTTTCGCCCTTCAGGTACTGGATTTGGTGCATTTCCTAATTCAGAATATGTACATGCCAGTGACTTAGAGAATAATCACACTAGGGTAAATGCCCAAAGCCTATCTTCCAACTTTTCTGGAAAATTCGACGTTCGCACAACAGATCAAACAAATCTTACTTTCGGTGGTTCCTATAATTGGAGTAAGCGAGCATTGTGGTCTAGTGCTAATACTTTATTTAATCCTGAAAATAATGGAGAAGCTTTGAGTAATACTTGGCGTGTTTATGGTAAGTTTACACAGAGATTTCCTACAGCTAGTGATAGTAAGTCAATCGTGAAAAACGTATACTATTCTATTCAAGCAGATTACTCTAAAACAACTTCTAAAACTTATAATCCACTTCATGATGATAAGATTTTCAACTACGGTTATGTAGGTAAATTTACAACTCACTCAATGAAGTCATTTGAACTTGGAGAAGATACTGTTAGTGGATTATCTGGTGTATATATTCAAAATGGATTTAGAGATACATTATACGAGTTCGAAAGATCAGAAATTAATCCTAATCTTAGTAATTATACAGATCAATATTATAATTTGTATGAAGGAAATAATTTCTATCGCAATGCTTTAAAAGTTCAAAATGGAGGAGCTCTACTTAATGGACAGTTTCCAAGTAGCGTTTATGGTTTATATTCCAATACTGGTACTCCATATAATGGATACAGCTATTCTGAAAATACTAGATTTGGTATCAATGCTAATGGTTCGGCAGATATTGGGAATCATGAACTTCAATTTGGTATCCAGTACGAGCAAAGAAAAGAATCAGCTTTTGCTTATAACCCGGCAGGTTTATGGACTTTGATGAGAGGTATTACTAATCGTCACATCGCTCAGTTAGATTTTGCACATCCTATCCTTATAACAGATGAGGCTGGTGTATTCCAAGATACGATTGAATATAATCGTTTGTATGATGCCAATACTCAAGCATTTTTTGATAAGCAACTGCGCGAGAAATTAGGTTTACCAACTGATGGATTGGATTGGATTGATTTGGATAGCTATAGTCCAGATATGTTTGATGTGAACATGTTTAGTGCTGATGAACTATTGAATAGTGGAAATCCATATGTATCCTATTATGGTTACAATCCATTTGGAGAAAAGAATAACAGAAAACCAACTTTTGATGATTTCTTTAATGAGTTGGATGATAATGGAAACAATACCAGAGCAATAGCAGCTTATGAGCCGATTTACATGGCTGGTTACCTACAAGATAGATTCCAATTTAAAGATTTAATTTTTACAATCGGTGTTCGTTTCGATCGTTTTGATGCCAATCAAAAAGTACTGGTGGACCCATTCTTGTTCTCTGAAGCTAATACTGTTAATGATGTTACTGACCCTGATTTGGGAGTTATTCCTTCTAGTATGGGAAGTGATTATATCGTTTACGTAAATGATATATATAATCCAACAGCAATTGTTGGTTATAGAGATGGAAGTCGCTGGTTTAATTCAGAAGGAACTGAAATTAGTGACCCATCTGTATTGCAAACTGCTTCAGGAATTGCACCATATTTAGTAGATCCAAATGCAACAGAATTGAAAGCATCAGCTTTTAAGGATTATGATCCTCAAAATACAATTTCACCACGTATTTCATTCTCTTTCCCTATTTCTGATGAAGCTTTATTCTTTGCTCATTATGATGTGTTAACATCTCGTCCTACTGGAGGTAATCGCATGCCTATGATCAATTATTATTTTATTAATCAAGTGGGTAACACTGTAATCAACAATCCTAATTTGAAACCTGAAAGAACAACAGACTATGAATTAGGTTTCCAACAAAAATTAAGCAATTCTTCTTCTTTGAAATTCTCTGCATACTACCGCGAGAATAGAGATCAAATTCAAGCTTTTAGATATACAAATGCTTATCCTGTTTCTTATATTTCATATAATAACGTTGATTTTGGTACAGTGAAAGGATTTACTTTAGCTTATGACTTACGTAAAACTCAAAACCTTTGGTTGAAAGTGAGTTACACTTTACAGTTTGCTAATGCAACGGGTTCTAGTGCTACTTCGGGTATAAACTTGGCCACTTCAGGACAACCTAATTTACGTACCTTAAGTCCTATTAGCGAAGACCGTAATCATACCATTAATGTTACTGCCGATTACCGTTATGGAAGTGGTAAGAATTATACTGGCCCAACTATTACACGCAAAGTAAAAGGAACTGATAAGGTAAAAGTAATTCGTTTGCTCGAAAATACGGGATTAAATATGACCTTTACTGGTGGTTCAGGCGTTCCTTATAGCCGTCAAAGTAACATTACTAGCGCATTATTAGGAGGAGGGAATCCAGTTTTAAGTGGTTCTATCAATGGTTCACGTTTGCCTTGGCAGTTTAGAATGGATCTTAGAATTGATCGCGATTTTTATATAAAACGTAAGGAGGGTAGCAAAAAGAGTCCTCATTACCTCAATGTATATGTGCAAGTATTGAATGCATTAGACTCAAGAAATATCACGGGTGTTTATAGATATACAGGTAACCCTGATGATGATGGATATTTATCAGCTGCGGAGCATCAGTCTTCAATTTATGCTAAAAACGATCCTCAATCATTTATTGATTTATACTCAACAAGTATTAATAACCCATATAATTATAGCTTACCTCGAAGAATACGTTTGGGTGTAATCTTTAATTTCTAAAACGAATAATAAACTTTTTCAGATATGAAGAAATTAATCAGTATATTCACTATTTCCTTGATTACCTTATATTTAGGAGGTGATATTTTCTCTAGAAATGTACAAGGAGAAGGCAATGGGGCACGTAAAAGTTCAGCAGTAAGCAGAACTGGCGCTGCAGGTTGTTTGCCCGCAAAATCATCCAACGAAGTTAACATCAATAACGTGAGAGCCCGTATTAATACAGGAGGCGATATGTGGTGGGATTTACAGGGTATAGCTCAATATGAAATTCCTAAGGGGTCTACTAAAACGGCCATGTTTTCTGCAAGTTTATGGCTTGGAGGAACTGATGTTAATGGTCAGTTAAAAGGTGCATTTCAAAGGTATCGTGGTAGTGGTAATGATTATTGGCCCGGACCATTGACTACTGATGGTAAAGCTAGTATTACCTCAGAAGTATGTGATGAATATGACAAGATTTTCGTGATTACACGCGAGGAAGTTGACGCATTTATATTGAAATTCAATAACCCTGAGTATCCAGATTATGTGGTGCCAGATATTATCAAAAATTGGCCAGCTAATGGTGATGTGTCAAAAGGACAAAGCCAATGGTTAGCTCCTTTCTTTGATCAAAATAATGATGATGTATACGACTGGACTCAAGGAGATTATCCTTATTATGATATTGATAATACACTTTGTAAGCCAACAAAAAATTCAAATAATGAATATTACTATGAACCAACTCAAGAAGGAGGTATTTTAGCTGATGCTGTCTTAAAAGGTGACCAAACACTTTGGTGGGTATTCAATGATAATGGTAACATCCATTCTGAAACTAAAGGAACGGCAATCGGTGTTGAAATTAGAGCTCAGGCTTTCGCTTTTTCTACTAATGACGAAATTAATAATATGACCTTTTATACTTATGAAATTATTAACAGATCTACATTTAGATTAACCAATACTTATTTTAGTCAATGGGTTGATACCGATTTAGGTTATGCTAATGATGATTATGTTGGATGTGATGTAGAGCGTGGATTAGGATATTGTTATAATGGCTCTGCTATTGATGGACTTGGAAAACCTGAGCATTATGGTGTTCAACCACCAGCTGTTGGTGTTGACTTTTTTCAAGGACCATATATGGATCCTGATAATAAAGACAATCCTAAATACGATCCCAATGGAGTTCAATATTGTGATGAGAGCATTAATGGTGTAAACTTTGGTGATAGTATAAAGGATAATGAACGATTTGGTATGCGTCGCTTTGTATATCATAATAATCCTCCATTTGGAACTAGTGCAACTCAAGATCCACAGTTAGCTCCTGAATATTATCAAATGTTGAAAGGAATTTGGAAGGATGGAACAAAAATGACTTATGGTGATGACGCTTATAATACTGGCGGCCCTGTTTGTGACTTCATGTTTCCTGCAAAAACGGATCCATGTAATTGGGGAACAGGAGGAGTTGATCCCAATTTCCCTGGTTCTATTGGGTGGACTGAAGAAACTTCCAACAATGCCCCTGGTGATCGCCGTTTTATGCAATCTGCCGGTGAATTTACTTTAGAATCTGGAGCAATTAACTATATTACTGTAGGTATTCCATTTGCACGTGCATCTTCTGGAGGACCGTTTGCTTCTGTAGAATTACTACGTAAAGTGGATGATAAAGCACAAGCTTTATTCGATAATTGTTTTAAAGTATTAGATGGTCCTGATGCTCCTGAAGTTATTGCACAGGAATTGGATAGAACCATTATTATTTATTTGAAAAATATTAAAGCTTCCAATAATGCTCATGAAGATTATACTGAGGAAGATGTTACTATATCTGCACTTAATGATGATACAACTAATTATGATGCATATTATCATTTTCAAGGTTATCAAATCTATCAGTTAGCCAATGATGAGGTTTCCTTAGCAGACTTAAATGATCCTGATAAATCTAGAATTGTTGCTCAATGTGACTTAAAAGATTCTATTGAAAACCTTGTAAACTTCACAAAGGATGATAAGCTGAACGGTAATGTTCCACAATTGATGGTAGAAGCAGAAAACACTGGAATTCGTCATTCTTTTAAAATTACCGAAGATAAGTTTGCTAGTGGTGATACACGATTGATAAATAATAAGAAGTACTATTTTGTGGCCATTGCTTATTCTCAGAACAATTATTTACAATATTCTCAAGATGCTGGTGTAATAAATGGATTAAATGGACAAAAGAAACCATATTTAGCGGGTCGTAAATCAGCTATTGGTGCCATTAAGGTTCATACATTGATGCCTCATTTGTCTAATCCTGAAGGCTCTGGTACAGTTGTTAATTCAGAATATGGTTCAGGTCCCAGAATTACTCGTCTCGATGGTAGAGGTAATGGCGGTATGTATTTAGAATTTACTAGTGAAACAAAAAAACGTATTTTAGCTGAGAATCAAGTTGAAAACGTAGAATATGAAAACGGGTTTGGCCCAATTAACGTAAAAGTAATTGATCCACTTAATGTGGAAAATGCAGATTATATTTTGAAATTCACCCCACCACCTGCTGGTGCTCCATACTCAATAGATACTGCAAGTTGGGTACTTTATAAAAATGGAGATTCATTGACCTCTTCCTTTGCTACAATTGAACTAGGAGATGAGCAATTACTTTTAGATGAAGGATTAAGTATTCAAATTATACAAAATAAAGGTGCTGGTGATATTACTTCTTTAGCGAATGGTGTTATTTCAGCAACCATTTCTTACGAAGATGTTGCACACCTTTGGTTGTCAGGATTTCCAGATATTGATGGAGCATCTGATTTAAATAGAACTACTCCAAGTCCATATAACTGGATACGTTCTGGATCAGTTGATGATGCTACGGATGCTTTCCATAATGATTATATGTTTAATGATGAATGGCTTGACCCTGCCGAAAACTATGAGAAATTGTTAAGTGGCACTTGGGCTCCTTATCGTATGGCTTCCATTTATGCTAATGGACCTGCCGGAACCCCTACTCATAGTAGCTATAAGTTAAGTATTTGTGAAAGTGTAGATGTTGTTTTTACCTCAGATAAGTCAAAATGGACAAGATGCCCAGTTATTGAAACTGGTGATGATGCTGTTGTTAGTGAAGGAAATCGTAAAAAGTTCCAATTGCGCGCGTCTCAGTCTATAGATAAAGATGGAAAATACGCAACTGCTGGAAGTGGAAACGAACTTTCAAATGAGGAGTTGGCCAATTATATAAGTGAAACTGGTATGGGCTGGTTCCCTGGTTATGCTATCAGTGTTGAATCTGGCGAAAGACTCAATGTTATGTATGGAGAATCTTCATGGCTAGTTGGAGAAAACGGTAGAGATATGCAGTTCAATCCAACTAGTAATTTCATGACTAATATTTATGATGTTAATGGAGTATTGATGGGAGGAAAGCATTTCCTTTATATTTTCCGTCATTCTCCTGAGATTAATTCCAATGGTGCTTCTCCTGCTTATGATAAAGGAAAATGGCTACATGAAATCCTTTCACTAAATAATAATTCTCCATCTAGTATTACTTTGATGCAAATTCATCGCGATATTATGTGGGTGAGTATTCCAATGGCAATTCAAGGCGAAGAATGGTTGCCTAAGGATAACGATGCTGTGGTAAGATTACGTGTTGATTTTCCATATCAAAATGGTGTTTGGTCTAATCAAAATCCAGTTAACCCTGATCCAGGATATAATGCAAGTTATCCAGCATATCAATTTAATACTGGAAATATTGCTACCACTCTTGGTGACCTTCCAACTGCCGAAAGTGCTTTAGACCTAATTAGGGCTGTTCCTAATCCTTATTATGCATTCTCATCTTATGAAACCGATCAGATTGATAATAGAGTTCGAATTACTAATTTACCTGAACGTTGCGATATCAGTATTTACTCTACTAATGGTGTTTTAGTTAGGAGATTTAAAAAGGATGAAACCAATACTTTTTTAGATTGGGATTTGAAAAATTCGGCGAATATACCTATCGCTAGTGGAGTATATTATATTCATATTAATGCTCCAAATATTGGTGAAAAAGTAATTAAGTGGTTTGGCGTATTACGCCCTATAGATTTAAATGCATTTTAATTTAGCATATCAAAACATATCATATAATGACGAAACTATATAAAATTTTGATGATAAGCTTAGTGTTTACTCTTGTTCTTGGACAGGCGTACGCTGGCAACAAAGATCGAGCGGGAGAGGCTGGAGCTGGACAATTATTGATTAATCCATGGGCTAGAAGCAATGGATTAGGTGGAGCAAATTCTGCTAGTGTTGTTGGTCTAGAAGCTCAGTTTTTAAATGTTGCCGGAATAGCACATACTAACTCTACAGAGCTTATTTTTTCTAATACTACTTGGCTTAAGGGTAGTGGTACTAACATTGCTGCATTTGGTCTTTCCAAAAAAATTGGTGAAAATGGAGGTGTTATTGCACTTTCAGTTGTATCTCTTTCCTATGGTGATATTGACATCACTACAGTGGAGCAACCTGAAGGAGGAATAGGTACTTTTTCTCCAAAACAAAGTAATATTAATCTTTCCTATGCCAAAGCATTTTCTAATAGTATTTATGGTGGAGTAAACCTAAAAATTGTTAGCGAATCTACTTCGTCACTTAAAGCCTCAACTGTGGCAATTGATGCTGGTATTCAGTATATTACTGGTAAGAGAGAGCAGATAAGATTTGGTGTTGCCTTAAAAAATGTGGGCCCAAATATGAAGTATAGTGGTGATGGTCTTTCCTTTAGAGGCTATGTTCCCGGTCAAGCAAACGCTATGACTGTTGAGCAACGTTCTGCAGGTTTTGAATTACCATCATTGATTAGAATTGGTGGTTCGTATGATTTCTATTTGGATGATAAAACTACACTTGTTGGTGCTTATACCTTTACATCTAATTCGTTTACAAATGACCAACATGCTCTTGGTTTAGAACTTAAATGGAGTAAATACTTGGTGTTGCGTGCAGGCTATGTATATGAAAATGATATGTTTGACGAGACGCTAAGAATGAATGTATTAACTGGATTTGCTGGTGGAGTTTCTATAGAAGTTCCCTTTAAAAAAGGTGAAGAAGGCGGATTCTCTGTTGATTATGCCTACCAATCCTCGAATCCATTCGCAGGTTCACATAGCATAGGAGTTAGAATACACCTATAATATTTTCGCAGTAATATTTTTATTATTTTTGCCAAACAAATCAGAAGGCCGAATCGACCTTCTGATTTGTTATATAGAATTAAAATACCCTTAATCATATTTTAGGATGCATCCAATAATTATTAATTATTGGACATTTTAGTATAAAATTATTAATAACATTACGATTAGATTTATAAATATGTCAGAAACACAATATTTTTCGAAAGAAGGACTAGAAAGAATTCATGCCGAACTTATTAACTTGACATCTGTTCAGCGTCCATCTATTTCACAACAAATTGCTGAAGCAAGGGATAAAGGAGATTTATCTGAAAATGCGGAGTATGATGCGGCAAAAGAAGCTCAAGGACTTTTGGAATTAAAAATTTCAAAGCTTCAAGATATTGTTCATAATGCTCGATTGCTCGATGAAACTAAAATTGATGCGTCTAAGGTATTATTACTATCAAAAGTAACTATGAAAAATTTAGCTACTGGTCAAGAAATGCTCTATATTATTGTGCCTGAGAAGGAAGCTGATATGAAAACAGGTAAAATGTCTGTAAGTTCGCCAATAGCCAAAGGTCTTCTCGGAAAGTCTGTTGGTGATGTGGCTGAAATCACAGTGCCTGCTGGAACCATAAAATTTGAAATTACCAATATATCCCGTTAGTTGTGAGTAGTATTTTTACAAAGATAATCAATGGTGAAATTCCTTGCTATAAGATAGCAGAGACCGATGATTTTTTTGCTTTTTTGGACATCAATCCATTAGCAAAAGGACATACTTTGGTTATTCCTAAAAAGGAAGTTGATTATATACTCGATTTGGAGGATCAACTTCATGCTGATTTATGGAATTTTGCCAAAAAAATTGGCAAAGCAGTGGAGAAAATTGTTCCATGTAAAAAAATTGGCATCACAGTAATCGGTTTGGAAGTGGCTCATGCTCATATTCATATTATACCAATTAATTCAATTTATGATATGGATTTCAAGAAGGAAAAGCTTAAAATGGAAGGAGAAGAGTTAAAAAGTTTAGCCCAGGATATTTCTGAAGTATTTCAAGCAGAATAAAGAGATTAGAATATAAAAAAAAAGCTGTAGGTTAATTACTTACGGCTTTTTTTGTTAATAGAAATCAAAAGTATTATTTCAACCGATCAGGATTATCAGATAAAAAAGATTTCCAGCTACCATAATTCTTTTGGTCGAGCCCTGGTTTACGCTGATAATAATGGCAAACTGCAACCGCTAAAGCATCTGTAGCATCTAGTAAATCTGGAATTTCTTTCAAACCAATAATGCTTTTAAGCATTGCGGCGACTTGCTCTTTGGAGGCACTTCCGTTTCCTGTAACCGCTTTTTTTATCTTTTTGGGCTCGTACTCCACATATGGAATGTCACGCGATAAGGCCGCGGCGATAGCAACACCTTGTGCTCTTCCTAGTTTAAGCATCGATTGTACGTTTTTACCAAAAAACTGTGCTTCAATGGCCATTTCATCAGGATGATATTCTTCGATTAATGATAAAGTGCGATTAAAAATTTTCTGCAACTTAAGTGCATGGTTGCTTAATTTGCTTAATTTTACCACGCCAAGAGCTAGCAATTCTATCTGATTGCCCTTTTGTTGGATTAACCCATAACCCATTACCGTGGTACCGGGATCTATTCCTAATATAATTCTATCTTTGCTCAATATTTTTGCTTTTGCAATATGAAACGTAAGTCATTAATCATAATATATTAGCGATTGATTGAAAGGACGGTGTAAATCACCGCTAAAATATTTTAAACATATGAAAACAACAAAATTATACAAAACATACAACATAATCATTAGAAGTATCATTATTGTTATTTCATTGGCTTTTTTATACCGTCAACTTTATGTAAAACAGGATTTTAACTCATTAATTTCCGACATCAGTAATATACTTAATACCGAAGGTATTTGGTGGTTAATCTTATGTAGCTTGGCTTTAATGCCACTCAATTGGTCTATAGAAGCGCTTAAATGGCGATATATTTTGCAAAACAAAGAAAAGATATCAGTACTTCTGGCTATAAAAGCAGTCTTTAGTGGAGCAACAATAAGTGCCGTGAGCCCAAACCGTATTGGAGATTATTTGGGTCGAGTTTTTGTTCTCAAGAAAACGAAATTTTGGGAAGGTGTACTGATAACGTTGATTGGTAGCTATGCTCAAACTTTAGTGACACTGATTTTTGGAGGAATTGTGTTTTTTAGTTTCATAGGTCCAAAAATGATCGAATATAATTATCTGAGTAGCATGCAAAGTGAAGTTATTCGCTATGTGTTAGTCATTGGCCTATTGATTGGGATTGTCTTTTATTTTAGGATTTCACTATTGGTTAGGATCATTCCTTTGAAATGGAAAAGAGTGCATAAATATGTTGAAATATTTAAGCAATATACCTCCAAGCAGTTGTCGATTACCTTGCTATTCAGTACGATTCGCTATTTTGTATTTAGTGTACAATTTTATTTATTATTCCTAGCGGTTGGTTTGTCAGAAATTAGTTTTATTACAGGATTAGGATTAATTTCTGGTATTTTTCTGATAAATACTTTAAGACCAAGTATTGCACTTTTAGAGATTGGTATTCGGGGTTCAGTGGCTGTTTTCGTGTTCGGTTTGTATTTTGGTTTTGAGACAAATCTTGACAATGCCGTTTTTACCGCATCAACACTTATTTGGTTGATTAATATTATTTTACCTGCAATTATCGGATTGTTCTTTGTTAAGGATTTACGGTTTTTTAAATCTAAAAAAATAAATGACTAATATAGCCCTTACTCTAATCATTTTTATTTCTGGACTCTATTTCATTTTGATTAGTGCCTTCACTATCGGCTGGTTAAAATTGCCAACTCCAAAGCAGTTACCAAAATCTTCTAAAACTAAGTTTTCTATTTTAATTCCTTTTCGAAACGAAGCACATAATTTAGGGTTTCTTTTAGATGGTCTTTTGCAACTGAATTATCCAAAGTCTCTCTTTGAAATAATTTTTATTGATGATCAATCAGAGGATAATTCAGAAGATATTGTATCCAGTTTTATCCAAAAGAACCTGCTGTCTTGGAAAATAATTCAAAGTAAGGGAAGCAAAAAGAAAGCCTTAATGCAAGGCATTCATGAAGCTAATAATCCCTACATACTTTCCTTGGATGCTGATGTGTTGATGACCCCTTTTTTACTTCAAGCCTATGATAATGCATTACAAATTAATGCTACCAAGATGATTGCGGGGCCTGTGATTTTTACTTCTCCAAATAGTATTTGGAATAGTTTTGTGGATTTAGAATTTATGAGTTTAGTGGCTTCGGGAGCGGGGGCAATGGGTATAAATATGCCCATTATGGTCAATGGAGCTAATTTGCTTTTTGAAAAGGAAATTGCTATTGAAGCTCTGCAGGATGTTTACCAGCAAGACATTGCCTCTGGCGATGATATTTTCTTAATGCTTTATATTAGCAAGCATTATGGATCAAACCAAATTCAATACCTTAAATCTAAACAAGCCATAATCAAAACTCCTGCGCCAGAAAACCCAAAAGCATGGCTTAATCAACGATTGCGCTGGACTTCCAAAGCCAAACATTATGAAGTCAATTATACAAGTATAACTGCGCTGGTTATTCTAATTTTTAATTTATTGATATTCCTTAGTTTTATCTCAATTCCTTTTACGGATAATGGTTTGAAACTGGCAATAGGATTGGTGATATTCAAGTTTATAATAGATTTTCCCTTGCTTGTTTCAGCAGCGAATTTTTTTGAAAAGCATCATCTTTTAAGATTTGTTATTTTTTCGGAATTTTTATATTGCTTTTATATCGTTTTTGTTGGTACTTTTGGGCACTTTTCGCATACAAAATGGAAGGGAAGATTTTGAAAGCTACTGGCTTCAATATCAATAATATTAACAGAGGTTGCTTAGTTTCTAAGCTAGTGTTTCATCAATGAAAATTTTAGGTCTGTGAAAAATACATATTTCGATTTAATCGACCAAAGTTACTACTTTCCTCAAGAAGGTTTTGACTTACGAGACAAATATCTAACATTTCAAGGAGTGTCAATCAAGTATTTGATTGAAAAATATGGCACCCCTTTTAAATTAATCTACTTGCCAAAAATTGGCGATCAAATAAAGAAAGCTCGTAATCTTTTTAATAGGGCTATTAAAAACCAGAACTATACAGGAAAATATCATTTTTGCTATTGCACTAAATGTAACCACTTTCACCATGTGATTTCAGAGGCATTAAAGCATAATGTAAATTTGGAAACATCATCTTCTTTTGATATTGACTTAATTATCAAGTTATTAGAAGAGAATAAAATTAATAAATCAAGAATTATTATTCATAATGGCTATAAAACTGATGAATACTTAAAGAAGATTATTTATCTCCAGTCGATTGGTTTCAAAAATTCGATTATTGTTCTAGATTCCAAAATAGAACTGAAACGAATGATTGATTTAGCGGAAGGTAAAAATATCACGATTGGTTTACGCATGGCCATTAATGAAGAATCTCAATCATCCTATTATACTTCACGTTTGGGAATTAGACATACTGAATTGATCGATTTTTTTAAGGAGCATATTGATGGTAATCCTAACGTAACCCTTAAAATGCTTCACTTTTTTGTAGATTCTGGGATTAAGGATAGCTTATATTATTGGGGAGAATTTCAGAAAGGACTTAAATTATACATTGAGCTTAAGCGACTTTCGCCATCTCTGGATTCCCTCAATCTAGGAGGAGGATTTCCAATTAGGAATCATTTGGGCTTTGAGTATAATTATGAGTATATGATTAACGAAATTATCGTCAATATAAAATCTGCTTGTACAAAGGAGGATATTCCGGATCCAGATATTTATACCGAGTTTGGAAAATATACAGTTGGAGAAAGTGGAGCTATTGTTCTTAAAGTGCTGGAAGACAAAAAACAAAATGACACTGAAAGCTGGTATATTGTGGATAATAGCTTGATGAATACCATTCCAGATGCTTGGTCAATTAACGAAAAATTCATTCTATTGCCAATTAATAAATGGGATAATGAATACCAGCGCGTCAATATTGGCGGGATAAGTTGCGATCATTCTGACTATTATAACTCTGAAGACTTGAACCAAGAGGTTTTATTGCCGAAAATAGGCCCAGATGAAAAAGAACCTTTGTATTTAGGTTTTTTCCATACGGCAGCATACCAAGATGCCATCAGTGGATACGGAGGAATAAAGCATTGTCTAATTCCATCGCCAATGCACGTGATTATTGACCGTGACGAGAAAGGAAATTTTGTGGATTACGTTTATCGTAATGAACAATCTTCGGAAGAAATGTTTAAGATTTTAGGATACTCAAAGTAAAGAATTGATGCAAATAAATTTTGGAGGAATAGATCAGCAATACTCACAATACGAGCAAGCAAAAGTACTTTTGCAATCGATACCCTATGATGGTACCAGTACATGGGGGAAAGGTGCTGACGACGGTTTTGAAGCTTTCTTAGAAGCCGCTGAAAATATGGAGTTATACGATATCGAAACAGACTCTGAAGTATATAAAGAGGGTATTCATATATTACCACAGATTACAGAAAAGTCTTCGCCAGAAGCAGTTTTTGAAACCGTGTATGCCAATGCAAAAGTTGTCATCGAAAGTGGAAAAATGCTTACTTCATTTGGCGGCGAACATTCAATTAGCATTGGAATTATCAAGGCATTCTACGAAAAATATCCTGATATTTCTATACTTCATTTTGATGCTCATGCTGATTTGAGGCCATCGTATATGGGCTCGCCCTATAATCATGCTTGTGCATTGCATGATGCCTCCCTAAATACCAACCTTGTGCAACTTGGGATTAGAAGTATGGATACGGTTGAGAAACCATTTATAAATTGGGGTCAGTGCTATTTTGCCGAAGACATGTATGGCGCAAGCGACTGGGTAGAAAAATCGTTTCAACAGCTTGGAGATAAGGTTTATATCACAATAGATTTAGATGCTTTTGACCCGTCAATTATGCCTGCAACAGGTACGCCTGAGCCAGGTGGACTCGATTGGAATACTGTGATTCGATATCTCAAGCGAGTATTTATGGAAAAGGAGGTGCTAGGATTTGATATTGTTGAACTGGCTCCGATAGAAGGAAACAAGGCCCCTAATTTTTTGGCGGCCAAGCTATATTATAAAATGTTAAGTTATAAATTTAAGTATTATGCAAAATAAAGGACCAATAAGTAAGTTTATTGTTGAACATTATAAGCATTTTAACGCTGCTGCATTAGTTGATGCCGCTCAAGATTATGATGCACAAATAGTTCAAGGGAATAAGATGATGATTACTCTAGCAGGCGCTATGAGCACTGCTGAGCTTGGGAAATCATTGGCAGAAATGATTCGTCAAGATAAAGTTCATATTATTACTTGTACAGGTGCTAATTTGGAAGAAGATGTGTTTAATTTGGTGGCACATAATTTTTATAAACGTGTTCCAAATTACAGAGATTTATCTCCACAAGATGAAATGGAACTATTAAACCAACATTTCAATCGAGTAACTGATACTTGTATTCCAGAAGGAGAAGCCATGCGTCGCATTGAAGATCATTTGGTGGCACTATGGCAAAAAGCAAGAGATGAGAATAAGCGCTATTTCCCACATCAATATTTTTATCAATTGCTATTAAGTGGCGTCTTGGAAGAATCTTATCAAATAGATCCTAAAAACTCGTGGTTGCTGGAAGCTGCCAAGAAAAATTTACCTATTATTGTACCGGGTTGGGAAGATTCTACCTGCGGAAATTTCTTTGCCGCTCATAGTATCGAAGGTATGTTTGAACCAAGCATAACCAAATCTGGCATCGAATATATGATGTTTTTAGCTGACTGGTATAAAAATAATTCTCAAAAAGGAATAGGATTTTTCCAAATAGGAGGCGGTATAGCTGGCGATTTTCCAATTTGTGTTGTTCCAATGTTGCATCAAGATTTACAATTGGAAAATATTCCAGTATGGTCATACTTTTGTCAGGTAAGTGATTCTACAACAAGTTATGGCAGTTATTCTGGTGCAGTTCCTAACGAAAAAATAACTTGGGGAAAGCTTCATATTAGTACGCCAAAACATATAGTAGAATCAGATGCAACGATTGTTGCACCCTTGATTTTTGCCTACGTTTTGGGTTGGTAAAAAATAAATAAATAAAATGTGGTATATATAAAATAAAATATATTTTTACCCCCGCAATTTAGGAGTAATGAACAACATTTTAAAAATTATAAAATTATTATTATTATGAGTAAACTTAGGATTATCAAAGACTTTCAGAAGCTAAGTCAAGAGCTCCAAGAACAGGTTAAATTAGTGTATCCAGAAGGGTTTAGTCAACATTTGATTGAGTTTCAAAATGCCAAGAAAGAGATAGTTAAGGCATTGCCTTTTGAGACTGACGATAAAATATATCTATTAAAAATGTCCGTTCGTGTAGCAAATCAAATTATTGAAGATGATGATGATTATGATGATGATGGAAATCTTCTCGATAGTGTAAAAGAGAAATATGTTGGTGATTATGCTGAATTGGATTATTTAGCTGATAACGAAAACTATAATGCTGAAGAAGATGACGATGATGATGATCCAGATGTCATCAAAAAAGGTAGAGTGGGAGATGATGATGATGACTAATTTTGTCATCAAAATCTATATGACTATAATTTTCTAAAGTATTAAAAGAATATAAGGTAAAAAAATTATCAAAGCTACAGCTACAGAGGCTATGGCTAAAACCAAAACAGCAGCGGCAGCCAAATCTTTGACTTCCGCTGCTTTTTTATTAAAACTGGGTTGTACCAAATCTGTTAATCGCTCAATAGAGCTGTTTAATATTTCGGCAGCTAATACTAGAGCAATCATTATTACGATTATAGCTCTTTCGGCAGGAGAAAGGGGGAAATAAAAAGCCAAAGTCAATGCAAAAACGGAGGCAAGTATGTGCACATAAAAATTACGCTCCCCGTGAAACATCAATATCAGCCCTTTAAATGCATATTTAAAGCTTATAAAAACGGATAAAAGACTATTTTTTTTGGCCATTGGTATAGGTTTTTTCATAGCATCGACTATTTGCAGACAGGTTTGCCTGAAATATTAATTACATGGTAAATATTTACGTCCACAAGAGTCATTCTTTAAGGGTAATATACTTTTGGCAATTCTTTAAATTTCTCCACAGTCCAATATTTTCTTTTTCCTTTTATTTGGTATGACAGAACAGCAACACCTTCGTATTCAATAGGCGCAATCGCTGCGTCTTCTTCTTTTTGTAATTCTAAGGAACCCTCTTCATTTGGTAGAAACCGCTGATAAGCATCGATGTAAATAGTATCACCTTTTATAAATGTAGCTTGATATTGCCCTTCTTTATTTAGACTATGAGCATTTATTTTTACCATATCAATGCCAATCCAGAGATGATCAAATTTTAAGTCTTCTGAAGAAGTTTTAGCAACTAACTTAATTTGATAGTGCTTAGTTATACCACTTTCTGGTCGACCACCTATCGAGGTTTCAATTGTGGATTGTTGGTGAGAGAATGGAACGTGTCCAAACCACCCAAGAAAACACAAAAGAATTAACGCAATAAATTTCATAAATTAAATTTTAATAATTAATAATTAAACACTTCGCATGGCCTCTACAGGGCTCATTTTTGAAGCAAGATAGGCAGGAATCATTCCTGCAACCAATCCTATTAATAGGGAAACAAAAATCCCTAGTAAAACATTATAAAAACTCATGACTAGTTCAAATTCAAAACCATATCGTGCCAGCATTACTGCTAAAAATACAATTACCAAGCCCAAGACTCCACCAAAAAGCGAAAGAAATACCGATTCAAATAAGAATTGTAAAAGAACGAAATAGTTTTTAGCTCCAAGAGCTTTCTGAACTCCAATTTGGTTTGTTCTCTCGCGCACGCTGACAAACATGATGTTGGCAATACCAACACCTCCAACCAAAAGACTCAAGCCTCCAATAAACCAACCGGCGATACCAATAGTCTTAAATATGCCATCAAAGTTGCTACTTAAAGTTGAAATTTCATTGATAGCAAAGTCATCATCCTCTGCAGGTTTTAATCGGTGTGTCGCCCTTAGCACCGAGCGAATCTCATCACTCAATTGTTCATTGGCAATTCCTTTATCGGCAATAACCATAATCGTTGGGTTGATATTGCTCGATCGTAAATTTATTACATTTCGGGCAAAATTGATGGGAATTAATATCCGCTTATCATGAGAATTGCCAAACATATCCTCGCCCTGTTTTTTGAAAACGCCAATAACGCTTAGTTTTTGGCCAAATATTTTTAATTTCTTTCCAATTGGATCAGATTGCTTAAACAAAGCCTCGGCAATATCAACACCGATAATGGCTACTGACTTACCAGAAGCGCTCTCCAATGCCGAAAAATACCTACCTTCTTGGAAATCAAAATCAAATATTTCTTGATATTCTGGCGAGGCAGCTATCATTATAGTATTGTCAATTCGCTGATCTTCATACTGAACCGTTTTATTGGTACTCACCATAAAGCCAACTTGGCTTGCACCTTTTACATTGCGGCGCAAGGCGTCCAAATCTTTTAAATTAGGTTCGGGACGTTGGTAATATTTCCACCAAGGATAGTCGCCAAATAACCAAGGCCATTTCTGTACATACATGATGTCATTGCCTAAACTGTTGATAGAGCTTCGGATTTTAAACTCCAAAGAGTCAATTAAAGTGAAGACAGAAATTACTGAAAAAATGCCAATTGTAATTCCCAATAATGATAAAGTAGTTTGCAATTTATTAGAAAGCAAACTTTGAATTGCAAACAGGTAACTTTCTCTTATTAAGCGGAATATCATCATTAGTTTTGTGGTATAAGTTGTATGGTGGCTATTACAGCCTGATGGTCAGAATATTGGAATCCCATCTCAAGATTTTCGATTTTAAGTCCTTTTACATTTGGCGACATTAAGAAAAAATCGATTACAGTGGTGAGGGTTTCTCCTTTTGTATAGGCAGTTATATTGCGGCGGTTGGTTGGTTTTTTGTTGTCGTAAAGCCATCTCCAACCTTCACTCATTAAGTCAGCAGGAATATCAAGTTTATCTACCAAGTCCATCCTATCCATATCAAAATTAGCCTCAAAATCTGGTGCACATTGATTCCAATCTCCACCAGCTATAATATAATTTCCTAGCTTAAATTCTGCTTCGACAAAAATCTTAAGCTGTTTCATTTGTGCAACCCTCAACCCACCATCATCATATGCCGAATTGTGGGTGTTGATAATCAGTAATTCCTTGCCATTTTGCATTGGATATCGATTGACTAAAAAACAGCGGTCAAGCATAAACAAAGAAGTAGGCCACGAAAAATTTCCTTCATAAGCATATCGCTTTATTGATGTAGGTGAGTATTTACTTAAAGTAAGCAAGCCACTATTGACCGAGCCCATAGGCTTGGAGATGGGAACTGGAACAAATGGTACTAAATAATTTTGACCAAAAGCAACATTGAAACCCCTAAACAAATTACTCAATGTATCAACTTGATTAGTGAAGTGCGACCTTTGTGAAGATAAATCCACCTCTTGAAACAATGCAAAATCGATGTTGTTTAGTGATCTGATAGCATTTTTTACACCTTGAATATTGGCAAAAACTACCTCATCGGAAGGGTAAACCTGCTTGCCACCACCATAGAAGAAATCCATTTCGCGGTTTAAACCACAATATCCAATATTCCAAATTAGAAAATTGAATTGCGCAGAATCGCTAATTTCAGAGGAGCTTTGTCCCTTATAAATTTCAATTTCATTATCTGGCTGATAGTCAGTTAAACTAAAATAGGATAAGAATGCAACAAATAAGATTACAATCAATAATACGATGTATAAAAAATATTTTATTCCTTTATGCATAGCTTTAAATTAAAATGATATTTATGCTACAAAGTTAAATACAATTTGTTAGTGTCAATAAATTAATTAGTTTTGTCTGTTATTTATTAAAATCTAGACCATGAAAAAAAGAATACTTTCAATTATAATCATTTTATCAGTTGCTTTTTGGAGTAATAATTCTTTTGCTCAAACTGACTCTACAAAAACTAAAAAAGAAGAGAAAATTAAGACAGGTTGGAGTTTTGGCGGAGTTCCAGCTTTGGCTTATGATACTGATTTGGGTTTTCTTTATGGCGTCATTTTAAATGTTTACCATTACGGCGATGGCTCAAATTATCCCAACTATAATCACTCCTTATACATGGAATGGTCGAGAACTACCAAAGGAAGTGGCAAGAATATTCTAGAATATGACAACAGAACACTTATTCCTAATGGAAGAATGAAGCTTGAGATGAGTTATTTAACCGAGCAGGCTTTAGATTTTTATGGTTATAATGGTTATAATTCCTATTTTGGCGAAGAGTATTTAGATAAAACAGATACAAATTATATTTCACGTCTTTACTACAGACACGACCGGAAATTATTAAGGCTTAATGCTGATTTTCAAGGAAAATTAATGGGAGATCATTTTCGCTGGTTTGCTGGGATGTCGCACTATAATTTACATGCCGCTTCAGTAGATATTGATAAACTCAACAAAGGAAAAGCGGAGGAAGATTTATTACCCGATACGGCCTCTTTATATGATAAATACATAGAGTGGGGTGTTATTCCTGATGCTCAAAAAGACGGAGGAATTACCAATCTTGTAAAATTAGGTGTAGTTTATGATACTCGCGACAACGAAGCTAGCCCACAAAAAGGTATTTGGTCGGAAGCCGTGCTGATTACTGCCCCAGGTTTTCTTGGTAATGACTTTGGATATTCTAAAATTTCCTTAACTCACCGTCAGTATTTCACCGTTGTGCCTAAAAAACTTGTTTTTGCATATCGTCTTAATTATCAAGGTTTAATTGGTGGCGAAATTCCATTTTATATGATGCCATTTTACATCAGATCTTTAGATACCAAAGATGGGTTGGGTGGTTCAAAAACTTTGAGAGGAATTTTGAGAAATCGTGTAGTAGGAGATGGTGCAGTTTTAGGAAATCTGGAATTACGTTATCGTTTCCTTAATACAGTGGTATTTAACCAAAACTTTTCAATTACTTTGAGTGGCTTTACTGATGCTGCTCAGGTTGTTCAGTTGCACAAAGTGAATACGGATGGTGTGACCGCTTCTTATGGTAAAACTAGAGAAGAGAACCTAGCTGAAATGGATTACGCCAAAGAAGCTGTTCACTTAAGCTACGGAGCAGGTTTGCACTTTGCAGTGAATAATAACTTCATCATTGCTGTGGACTACGGTATGGCTGGAAATCCACAGGACGGAAATAGTGGATTGTATATTGCTTTGAATTATATTTTTTAGGGAAAATAAAGATTTCTTACAAAACAATAGAATCCTCTGAATTATTTCAGGGGATTTTTTTGTTTTATTCATTTTAATCCACCATAAAAATAGATACTTAGCCCAGAATTTTTAACCTTTTTGATGCCTCCGCTGATACCAATTATTCAGAAAAATACCTAGCAAGATAAAAATCAAACCATAGACTGTTGTAAATTGAATTACTTCATGCAGGAAAATGCCAAGAAAAATAAGGGATAAAAAAGGCGAAAGATAAATCAGTTGACTCACTTGGTCGGTTCGTCGAGAAAGTTTGAGTGCATTCAGCCAAAAGAAAAAAGTAATTCCCATTTCGGCCATGCCAATATAGATTACTGAAGCAATGCCAGCCAGAGGAGGAATGCTAAAACTGGAAAAGAAAAACACCACTGGAAGCGTAAAAAGAAAGCCAAACAGAAAGCTATAAAAAAGTTTAATGCTTTCGTCAATGGCTGACTTGATGTTGACAATCCAAAACAAAGCCCATACTATTGAAGTGGAAAGAGCCAATAAATCGCCGTATAAATTGGTGAGTTGCAAATTAGCTAGATTTCCTTTTGATGCAATGAGCAAAACTCCCACAAAGCTCAGAATAATGGACAAGACTCCAACTTTACTTAGTTTTTGATGCAGTAGCGGAACGGAAAGCAAAATCAGCATGATGGGCCAAGTATAATTTAAGGTCATGGCTTCTTGTGCTGGAAGTATGTCATAAGCCTTGAACAAAATTAGATAGTATAAAAAAGGGTTCAATGCTCCTCTAAATGCAGACTTATATATTTCATTAGCAGATATTTGGAAGGCTTTTTTAAGTTTTCCTTCTATGCTTAAAATCACGAGCATTACCAAAGTAGCAATTCCTGATGAGAACAAAAGGAGCTGCATAAAATCTACATATTGCAAGGCTATTTTAAAAGCAGTTGCCACCGTCGACCAAAGTAAAACGGCAGAAAATGCGTAGAGATATGCTTTGTTTTGTTGCTGCATGTTGGTTATTTTTTGAAGGGTCAAATATCCAAAAAATTATCAGCAATATTTCATCGAAAATTTAATAAAATTATGAGATAAACGTTTAGATAAATGTAAATTATTGAGTTAACAAATATTAGTACATCATGAAATGCATTTTTACTATTTTAGCCACCGCATTTTATGCAATATAATTCAAATCGTTATTCATGGCAAAGCAAGAGGATAAATATACGAGAAGACGCTTGCGAGCTTCTTATTTCACTTCGGTAGTAAGTATCACACTTGTGCTTTTTATTTTGGGCTTTTTTGGTCTTATTGTTTTGCATTCCAAGATGATAGGTAAACACGTGAGAGAGAATATACAGATGAATGTGTATATGAAAATGCAAGGGTACTGTCTCTTATACACATCTGACG